>Ga0207646_10000166_pt1 | contig 89251 bp, 79 predicted proteins | sample KBSK5502metaG_FD_184343 | JGI IMG/M metagenome (GOLD analysis project Ga0207646, IMG submission 184343) | Corn, switchgrass and miscanthus rhizosphere microbial communities from Kellogg Biological Station, Michigan, USA - KBS K5-50-2 metaG... | ecosystem: Host-associated > Plants > Roots >... | reverse complement strand
CGCCGACACGTACTGGAGCGACTGGCCGGCGTCGTCGGCCTGTGCCAGGTTCTGGAGGAAGGTCCCGTCCGACTCGCCGTAGTGCACGGTCGCGAGCTCGACGCCCTTGACGAATGCGACCACCTTCGGGTCGGCGAGATTGTCGGCGGTGAGGTCCTGGGAGACGTGGCTGGCGGCGAAGTAGGCGGCGATTAGCGCCTCCAGCCCGGTGGTGGACAGGAGCGGGTTGGTCTTGCCGAGGCGCAGGCCGCCCCATTCCGGATGCCCCAACGAGCCCCAGCCGCGCGGGTCGGTGCCGATGGCGACGAGGTCGGAGAAGCCGAGCTGCTTGCTCGGCCATCCCAGCGCCTCCGCCATCGGTTTCGGCATGGCGATGACGAAGGGGCTCTGGGCGAACCCGGTCACGTCCGACGGCATGACCGAGGCTCCACCGGCCGCGGCGACCCGCGCCCTCACGATGCTGACCCAGATGCTCGAGCCGGGCAGCCACACGACAGGAGCGGGGCCGTCGGTCGCCGGCTTCCATCCGGCGACCAGGGTGTCGGCGACGCTGCCGGCCGGCCGCGGCTCGATCCGGAAGGCCGCGCATCTGCCGCCCGCCTTGGGCGAAGCCTTCTCGTAGGCGGCGATCAGCGGCTGGAGCGAGGCGGCGTCGTCGGGCGCGACGGCGACGTCGACCTGGACGCAGTTGGAGAGTGACGCGATGTTGGCCGTCCCGCCGCCCGGCTGAGCCGCTGGCGCCGTCAGCGCCAGGGCGAACACCAGCATCAAGGCGAACGCGGAGGTCACCGCGACTGCACGCGGGTTGGCCGGCGGCGGGATCTTCATGCCCGGCAGCTTGGGCGGCTCAGGGTCTCACTGTCAGTCTCAAACGCTCTCAATCTTCGTCTCCGCTTCCGGAGCCCACGCCTCGACGACCGTCAGCGCCTCGCCCATCTCGTCGAGCCGCTCGGCGACGAGCTCCAGGCCGCGCTGCAGCCTTCGGTAGAAAGTCGGCCTGGTGAGGTGCATCCGCGTCGCGACCACCTCGTGCGTGCCAACACGGCGGAGGTAATAGTCGCTGAGCAGCTTCGCGGCCTCGGCGTCACGGGGCGCGCGCGAGGTCTCGAGCTCGCGGACGATGTCGACCAGCAGCTCACGCAGCTCGGCGGAACGGCTGTCCGTACGCCCGGCCAGGAAGTGCAGGCCGGCCAACGGGCTGCTGTCGAGAGCCGCCGGTTGGTTGATGACCTCCAGCGCGTCCTTCACCGAGTTGGCGGTCACCTGTGGGCGATGCACCGGCCAGGCGACGGCCGGAGCGGAGACCTCCACCGGCCGAGCGGGGACGAGGAAGACCAGGTAGCTGACCAGCCACCCGGCCGCGCCGGAGGCGAGGATCGAACCGGTCCACAGGTTCCAGTTCCACCAGATGCCGTGCGACAACGCCTCCACGGCGAAGAACGAGACCGTGAAGATCGCGCCCACGGCGGCGCCGAAGACGCGAGCCGCGTAGGTCCTCGAGAGCGAGGGCCGCAGCCACGCGTAGAGGACGTCGGTGGAGACCCCGACGGCGATGCCGACGAAGGCCATCTCCCATCGGGTCTTCAGGCCCGCGACGAGAAGCGCATTGATCAGGGAGATCGTTGTGAAGCTTCCTGGCCACATCTGGAAGCGGCGAACCATGAACAGCAGCACGCCGCTCATCAGCGAGGCTTGCAGCAGGAGTCCGGTGACCCCGAAGTCGACGACGATCCAGGAGGTCAGAGGCGTGAACTCGGGTGGTGGCCCGTTGCCCGCCGCCCATGGGTCGCGGAACGGGTGGGCGAGCTGGAGGATGAAGGTGATCGCCGAGAGGACCAGGGCTGCGGAGACGATGGTCTCCAGCTTCGCCGCAGCGTCGCCGCGGTCCCAGGCGGCACGCAGCGGCGCCGACAACATCACGCCGCCGGCGATCGCCTCGACGAGGGGGAGCGGGCTGATCAGCTCGCTCAGGCCGACCGGGCGCGGCGAGGCGAGCACGACGTAGCGGTCGACGATGAGGGCCACTCCGTAGGCGACGCACGCGAAGAGGGCGAGCAGGTAGGCCTGCGGGAGCGCGGCGCGCCAGGGCGCGCCGGCGGACAGCCGCACGAGCAAGGCGAGCGACAGCCACGCCGTGATCAAAAACCAGCCGCCGTGGACTGAGAGGTCCTGCCAGGCGGCCAGCGAGCTGCGGCCGGTCGGGCTGCTCACGTAGCTCCAGGCGTCGAAGTACGCGCCGATCGCGAACAGGCAGGAGAGGACGACGTAGACGCGTTCGAACGCACGCCCCCTCAGCAGCCCCGAGAACCCGCGCGGGACAGCGGTCCCAGCGGCGTCGGTACGGGTGGCAGCGAGCATGACCCTTCCCCTTGCGGCCGGAGTATATAGACGCCCGCCGATCGTGGCGAGATAGGATTCAACCGTCCCGAGACGTATGACCCTGGCGCTTGGGGACGCGCGCAACCGGTCGCGAGTCCTTGCCGGCGTGGGAGATTCCAAGGAGGACCGCATGCCGTCGTTGTTCACGTCCGAGTCCGTCACCGAAGGCCATCCGGACAAGCTGGCCGACCAGATCTCCGACGCCATCCTCGACGCCATCCTGGCCAAGGACCCGCTAGCGCGCGTGGCGTGCGAGGCGATCGTCACCACCGGCCTGGTGATCGTGGTCGGCGAGATCACCACCGACTGCTACGTCGACATCCCGCGAATCATTCGCCAGACCGTGCGCGAGGTCGGCTACACGCGCGCCAAGTACGGTTTCGACGCCGAGACCTGCGGGGTCGTGAGCAGCATCGACGAGCAGTCGCAGGACATCGCGCAGGGCGTGGACGTCGGCGGAGCGGGTGACTCCGGGATGATGTTCGGCTTTGCGTGTGACGAGACGCCCGAGCTGATGCCGCTGCCGATCACACTCGCGCACCGTCTTGCCCGAAGGCTCGCCGAGGTGAGGCGCGCGAAGGCGCTGAGCTACCTGCGTCCGGACGGCAAAGCCCAGGTGACCGTCCGCTACGGCGACGACGGCAAGCCGGACGGCGTCGACAACGTCGTCATCTCGACGCAGCACCACGACGAGGTGGACGTCGAGCAGCTGCGCAAGGACATCAACGAGCTCGTCATCGACGAGGTCATCCCACCCGAGCTCCGCAACGGCCAGCTCCGCACGTACGTCAACCCGACCGGCAGGTTCGTCATCGGCGGCCCGGTCGCCGACGCCGGGCTCACGGGACGCAAGATCATGGTCGACACGTACGGCGGCTACGCGCGCCACGGCGGCGGGTGCTTCTCGGGCAAGGACCCGACTAAGGTCGACCGCGCGGGCGCGTACGGGGCAAGGCATGTCGCCAAGAACGTGGTTGCCGCCGGCCTGGCGAGCAAGTGCGAGCTCCAGGTTTCTTACGCGATCGGCGTGGTCAAGCCCGTCGCGGTGCGCGTGGACACGTTCGGCACGGGCAAGGTCCCAGACGAATCGATCGCGGCTGCCGTGAACCGGCTCTTCGATCTCAGCCCGCTCGGCATCATCAAGGAACTCAACCTGCGCCGCCCCCTCTATCGACAGACGGCGGTGTATGGGCACTTCGGGCGCACCGACATCGACGCGCCGTGGGAGTCGACCCGGCGCGCCGCCGAGCTGGCGGAAGAGCTCTCGCTGCGCGCTTGAGCAGGAAGCGGTTCGCGCTCATCCCGGCCGGCGGGGCGGGCACGCGCCTGTGGCCGCGCTCGCGACGCTCGACGCCGAAGCACGCCCTACCCCTCGCCGAGCACGGGCGACCGCTGCTGCGCGACGCCTACGACCGGCTGCGCGGGCTCGTCGACGAGATCTTCGTCGTGACCGAGCAGACGCAGCGGGAGGTGATCCAGTCGGTGCTGCCGGAGATCGACGCGCGGCACCTGATCCTCGAGCCCGTCGCTCGCGGCACGACGAACGCCTACGGGCTGGCCGCGGTGACGCTGTCGGCGCTGGATCCAGGCGCGGTGGTCATCTCGATGGCCGCCGACCACGTCGTGCGCGGGAAGGCGGAGGTGGCGCGGGCGATCCGCGCCGGCCTGAAGGCCGCAGCCGAAACCGACAGCATCATCGCGCTGGGCCTCAAGCCGCGCTTCCCGTCGACCGGCCTCGGCTACATCCGGGCGCGACGCGCCGGGCCCGCGAGCACGCGCCGTGTCGAGCAGTTCATCGAGAAGCCGAACCTCGGCACCGCCCGGCGATTCGTCAAGACCGGCGGCTACTACTGGAACCTCGCGTGGTTCGTGTGGCGGCCGGCCGTGATGACGGCCGAGATCGGGCGCCATCTCCCGCGCCGGCTGGCCGAGCTCACGGCGGTGGTCGAGGCGCGGCGGGTGGGAGACGAACAGCTGGCGGCGCGGCTCTACTCCACGCTACCGATCGACGTCATCGACCGAACCGTCCTCGAGAAGACGGACAACCTCCTGCTCATCCCGGCCCGGTTCGAGTGGTCCGACATCGGCAGCTGGGCCGAGCTCGGCGACCGCGTCCACGCCGACGCGCGCGGCAACTCGGTGGAGGGCGAGGCGGTCCTGATCGACACCACGGGCAGCCTGGTCTTCGGAGATCGAAGACTCGTGGCCGCGATCGGGCTGGAAGACATGATCATCGTCGACACCGAGGACGCTCTCCTGGTGGTTCCGCGGTCGCGCGCGCAGGACGTGCGCAAGGTCGTGGACGCCCTGAAGCGGGCCCGCAAGACTCGTTACCTTTAGGCGGACATGAAGCCCCAGCAGATCAAGTTCGGTACCGACGGATGGCGGGGGATCATCGCCGACGATTTCACCTTCGGCAACGTGCGCCGGGTCGCCCAGGCCACCGCGCAGTACATGAAGACCCGCTCGCAAGAGCCGCTCGCGATCGTCGGCTACGACTGCAGGTTCGCGTCCGAGGACTTCGCCCAGGCGGTCGCCGAGATCTTCGCCGCGAACGGCATCAAGACCCTGGTGTTCGACCGGCCGTCACCGACGCAGGTCGCCTCCTGGACCGTGATCGACCGCAAGGCCACAGGCGCAGTCGCCATCACCGCGAGCCACAACCCGTACCTGTACAACGGCTACAAGTACAAGACCGAGACCGGCAGCGCGGTGCCGTCCGAGGTGATCGCCGAGCTCGAGCGCAACATCAGCACGCTTGACGAGGTCCACGCGCCGGAGCGTACGGTCACGCACGGCCTCGTCACCTCGTACGATCCGCGCCCCGCGTACTACGCGCAGATCGCGCGGATGGTCGACCTCGACGCGATCAAAGACGCCGGCCTGCGCATCGTCCACGAGTGCATGTACGGCTCCGGCTACGGCTACATCGCGGAGATGATCGGCGGCGGCCGGACGGTGGTCACCGAGCTTCACAACCAGCGCAACCCGCTGTTCGGCGGCATCAACCCCGAGCCGATCCCGCCCAACATCGACTCCACGATCGCGGTCATGAAGGTCGGCAACCAGGACCTGTGCATCTGCACTGACGGCGACGCCGACCGGGTCGGGATCATCGACGAGACCGGGCGGTTCATCAACCAGCTGCAGGTCTTCGCCCTTTTGATGCTGTACCTCTTCGAGACGCGCGGCATGCGTGGACCGGTGGTGAAGACGGTGAACATGACCGCGATGGTCGACAAGCTCGGCGCTGAGTTCGGCGAGCGCGTCTACGAGGTGCCAGTCGGCTTCAAGAACGTCGCGCCCAAGATGATGGATACCAACGCGCTGCTCGGCGGCGAGGAGTCGGGCGGGTTTGCGGTGCGCGGCCACATCCCCGAGCGCGACGGCATCCTGATCGGCTTGCTGTTCGCCGACATGATGGTCAAGTCGGGGAAGACGATCTCGCAGATCCTCGCCGGGCTCGAGCAGCGGGTCGGGCCGCACGCGTACGCGCGGCACGACATCCACCTAGAGCGTGAGACGTACGACGCCGACCGGAAGCGCATCCTCGACACCCTCGAGAAGAACGAGCCGAGCGAGATCGCCGGGGTTCCGGTCCAGCGTGTGCGCGCGGACGATGGTTTCAAGTTCTACCTCGCCGACGGAAGCTGGGTGCTGCTGCGCGCGAGTGGAACGGAGGCGTTGATCCGGATCTACTCGGAGGCCGCTGACCAGAACGCCGTCGAAGCCCGCCTGGGCGCCCTCGAAGAAATTGTTGGAATCAAACAGCACGCGTTTCGCTGAGCTCGGTCGGGTCGACGACCACAAGGTCGAAAAACCGTGGGGCTACGAGCTCCGCTGGGCGATCACCGACCGCTACGCCGGCAAGATCTTGCACATCAAGAAGGGCGAGGCGCTGTCGCTCCAGTTCCACGAGAAGAAGGACGAGTACCAGTACGTGATCAAGGGCGCGGTCGACATCGAGCTCGGCGGTCCCGAAGGGGCGCTGACCACGCGGCGCATGAAGGTCGGGGACACGCTTCACATTGCGCCGGGCACCCGCCACCGCCTGACCGCCGTGGAAGACACCGACATCTTCGAGGTCTCGACGCCCGAGGTCGACGACGTCGTCCGGCTCGAGGACCGCTACGGCCGTGCTTAAATTCCGGGACCAAGAACGATGAAGCTGCCGCCCATGCTGGTGGAGAAGGCCGCGCCGGCCGACTCCGTCACCAGGTCAGATCGAGATCGAAGCTTCCTGATCTTCGCCGGCGTGGTCCTGGTGGCGATCGCCCTCGGGTTCAAGTCGGAGCTGCTCGGCCCTGGGCAGGTGTGGGCGATCGCGCTCGGGCTGGTCGTCGTCGCCGCCCCGGCGCTGCTCGGCTACCTCCGCGGCGCCGAGGAGTTTCCGCGCATCGAGCACTACATTCCCGTCGCGCTCGGAGCGACGACCCTTGCCGGCTTGTCGCTGCTGGTGCCGGAGCTCTGGAAGTACCTCGTCCTGACCGCGATGTTCGGCGCGGGGTTCATGATCGCCGCGCGGCTCGACTACCTGCGCCTGCGCGACGCCGAGAAGCGCGGCCACCTGATCCTCCAGGAGACGATCCTCGTCCTCGTCCTGGCGGGCGCCTATCTCGTGGTGGTGACCCTGCCGTTCAACCCGATCCTGCGGCTGCTGTGGATCTTCACCATCACCTTCCTCGCGTCCTATCGGAGCTTCCGGATCAACGGCTCCGCGATCGCTCCGCGACGGGCGTTCATCTTCGCCCTGTTCGTCGGCCAGGTCGTGACGTTCCTGGCGTGGGCGATCACCGCGCTGTCGCTGTACCTCGTGGTCAACGAGGGCACGTTCGCCGTGATGCTGCTTTTCGCGTGGTACATCAACCGCGGCCTTGTGCGCCACACGGTCGAGGACAGCTTCACGCGCAACGTCGTGCTCGAGTACGGCGCGTTCGCGATCGTTCTCATCTACCTCTTCGTCTCGAGCTACCAGCCCGGCCGCTAACTCACCGCTTTGCGCAAAACGGCGGCTACCGCCGCGCTTTTTGCGCGTGTTTTGCGCAAAGCGGCACAAAAGGCGACGGGCTACATCCCCAGGTAAGCCTTCTGCACGTCTTCTGACGCGAGCAGCTCCTTGCCCGTGCCGGACTGAACGATGTTCCCCGTCTCGAGCACGTAGCCGCGGTGCGCGACTTCCAGCGCCTTGGTCGCGTTCTGCTCGACGAGCAGCACCGGCGTGCCCTGGGCGTTGATCTCGCGCACGATCTGGAAGATCGTCTCGACCAGGATCGGCGCCAGTCCCAGCGACGGCTCGTCGAGCATCAGGAGCTTCGGTTTCGCCATCAGCGCGCGGCCCATCGCGCACATCTGCTGCTCACCCCCGGACAGCGTGCCCGCGACCTGGTTCAGCCTCTCCTTCAACCGCGGAAAGAGCTCGAACACGCGGTCCATGTCCTTCTTGATCTCGCCCTGGTTGCGTCGTGTGTATGCACCCATCCGAAGGTTGTCGAGGACGGTCATTCGTGTGAACAGGCGCCGGCCCTCCGGCGACTGGCAGATGCCGAGGTTGACGATGTTCTGAGGCTCCTCGCGCGTGATGTCCTTGCCGGCGAACCTGATCGTGCCGCGCGCCGGGTGCTGGAGACCTGAGATCGTGCGCAGGGTTGTCGTCTTGCCAGCGCCGTTGGACCCGATCAGCGCGACGACCTCGCCCTGGTCGACTTGCATCGACTCGCCGCGCAGCGCCTGGACGCGTCCGTAGAAGACGTCGATGCGTTCGATTTCCAGGAGCGCCATTTATCTCGTTTCCTAGGCTGACTTGCCCAGGTACGCCTCGATCACGCGCTGGTTCGAGCGCACTTCTGCCGGCGTGCCCTCGGCGATCTTCTCCCCGTGGTCGAGGACGACGATTCGCTTCGACGCCTGCATCACGACCCGCATGTCGTGCTCGATCAGAAAGACGGTGATGCCCCGGCTCAGGATGACCTGCACCAGCTGCATCAGCTCGACCTTCTCCTGGGGCGTGAACCCGGCCGCCGGCTCGTCCAGGAGCAGGAGCTTGGGGTTTGTGGCCAGGGCGCGGGCGATCTCGAGGCGCCGCTGCTGGCCGTAGGCGAGGTTGCGCGCGTAGCTGTCCGCGTGCTTGCCGAGACCGACCAGCTCCAGCAGCTCCATCGAGTGCTCGGTGACCTCCCTCTCCTCCCGCCGCTCGAACGGGGTCTTGAACAGCGAGTCCCACAGCTTCGAACGCATGCGGCAGTGATGGCCGAGGCGGACGTTGTCCACCGCCGACATGTAGTCGAAGAGGCGGATGTTCTGGAACGTCCGCGCGATGCCTGCCTTGGCGGTGCGGTGAGGCGGGAAGCCGGTGATGTTGCGGCCCTGGAAGGTGACGGTGCCAAAGGTGGGCTCGTAAAAGCCCGTGACGCAGTTGAAGAGCGTTGTCTTGCCGGCGCCGTTGGGACCGATGAGCGCAAAGACCTCACCTTCGTTGACCTCGAAGCTGACGTTGTCCACGGCCACAAGGCCGCCGAATCGTTTGGTCACGCCTTCGACGCGAAGAATCGGCGCCATCGCTAGGCCTGCAGCTGCCTCGGCGCGGTCAGCGCCTCATGCTCTTCGTGCTTGAGCTCCTGCTTGCGGATCTGGCTGGGCAGAAGTCCCTGCGGGCGCAGAAGCATGATCCCGACCAGGATCAGTCCGAAGATCACGAACTTCGAGCGCGACACCTCCTCCGCGATGCCGGGCCACCCGTTCGGGTCCGCCTTGTTGAGGAAGTCGAGGCCGACCGCAGAAGCCAGGTTCTCGACCTGTGACGGCGCGTTGGGCAGGAGCCAGAAGAGGATGAAGTACAGGACGGCGGAGCCCAGCATCGCGCCGGGGATGTTGCCCATGCCGCCGAGCACGACCATCGCCAGGACGGTGACCGAGACGATGAAGCTGAAGTTCTCGGAGCTGACGTACGAGAGCTTGGCGCCGTAAAACGCGCCGGCGAACCCGCTGGTTGCGGCCCCGATGGAGAAGGCCAGCAGCTTCACGGTGACGGTGTTGACCCCGCTCGCAGCGGCCGCGGTCTCGTCCTCGCGCACGGCCATCCACGCGCGGCCCAGGCGCGAGTTGTAGAGGTTGTGAACGAGCACGACGGTCAGGCCGATAAGGAAACACATCAGCACGTAATAGGCGGTGAGGTTGGCGGTCGTGAACCGGAAGTCGGGGACCCACGCGAAGGCCTGGTTGATCCACGGGCCCTGGAACCATCCCGGCAGCGACGGCACGTCGAGGCCGCTGATACCGGGCACGCCGCCGGTCCAGATTCCGCCGTTGCGGAAGACGATCGGCACGATCTCGCCGAAGCCGAGGGTCACGATCGCGAGGTAGTCGCCGCGCAGGCGCAGGGTCGGAGCGCCGAGGAGCGCGCCCGCGCAGGCGGCGATGAACATGCCGATGAAGAGGGCGAACCAGAACGGGATGTGCAGGGCGTGGCCGACGGGGGTGACACCGAGGTGATAGGAGGCGACCTCGGCGTACGTGTAGGAGCCGATGGCGAAGAACGCCGCGTATCCGAGATCGAGAAGCCCGGCGAACCCGACGACGACGTTGAGGCCGATCGCCATGAGCATGTAGATGCCGCCGTCGGCGGCGATGCCGACCAGGTAGTCGCCGCTGCCGCCGGTCCAGAACTGGACGATGGTCGGGTAGAGGAGGGCGGCGACGATGAAGATGGTGTAAGCGATGGCGTTCGGATTCCGGCGGTTGGAATCGATCCAGCCGCGGACCGCGCTCACTTCTCGGGAACCCGCATGCCGAGCAGGCCGGTCGGCCGGAAGACAAGGACGAAGATCAGGATGCCAAAGATCAAAGGCCGGGTCCAGGCGACGGTGAAGTAGCCGTCCGACATGGCCGCGACCACGCCGATCATGAACCCGCCAAGCGCGGCGCCGGGGATGTTGCCGATGCCGCCGAACACGGCGGCGGTGAAGGCGTACAGGCCGTACGCGAAGCCGTCAAACGCGGCGACAGAGTTGTAGTAGAGGCCGTAGATGATCCCGCCGGCGCCCGCCAGCGCGGCGCCGATGAAGAACGTCGCCGAGATGGTGCGGTTGATGTTGATGCCCATCAGCTGCGCGGCGTCCCGGTCCTGGGCAGTCGCGCGCATCGCCTTGCCGAGCGTCGAGCGATTGATGAAGAGTGTCAGCACGACCATCAGGATCAAGGCCAGCACGATCACGAAGACTGCCTTCGCCGAGATCGTGGCGCCACCGCCGAGCGAGATCTGGGACTCGGGCAGGTAGTCGGGGTACGAGAGGTTGAACGGCCCCCGCCAGATGAACATGACGCCCTCGAGCAGCGAGGACATGCCGATCGCCGTGATGAGGGGAGCCAGGCGTGGCGCGTGGCGCAGCGGCCTGTAAGCGACCCGCTCGATCGTGATGTTGACCAGCGCGCAGAAGAGCATCGTGATCACGAAAAGGCCGAGAAGCGGAAGGATGATGCCGGCCCCAGACGAGCTTGGGGACAGTCCGAGCAACGGCATCATGGCCAGCGAGAAGAAGGCGCCGAGGGTGAACACGTCGCCGTGCGCGAAGTTGATCAGCTCGATGATGCCGTAGACCATCGTGTAGCCCAGCGCGACCAGGGCGAAGATCGCCCCCTCCGCGAGGCCGAACCCAAGCGTCTGGAAGAAGTAGGTGCCACCTGCCTCGAAGACCCGCTGCACGGTGGCGAAAAGGGCGATGGCGATGGCGAGCAGGCCGACGAGGTTGAGCAAGGAGTTGACGTTCAGCGCGAAGAAGGTGCCCCGCAGTCGCTGGACCGCCTGTGCCATACGAGCCCCTAATTGTTCACAAATCTGGACTTCGCGGCAAAAAGAAAGGAGGGGCTCCCGCGCCCCTCCCTGTCAGAGGTCGACGTTACGAAGTGCTCACCGCGATGTTCTTGACGGTGGTCCAGGCTCCGCTCTTGTACTGCTGGATCTGGAGCGCAGGCGAGGTCGGGTCGCCCGCCGCGTTCAGCGAGTACGTCCCGGTCAGGCCCTGGAAGTTCGAGGTCTTGGCCAACGCGTCGATGACCTGCTGCCGCGTCGGCATGTTGCCGCCGTTGGCGTCGATCGCTCGGCCGATCGCGTCGATCAGGATCGCCGCGCAGTCGTAGCCGGCGAAGGTGTACGCGGCGGTGTCCGTCGGGTTCGGGTGCTCCGCCTTGTACTTGGTGATCGTGGCCGCGGCGCTCGGGTTGGAGTTCGCGTCCGCGACGCCCTGGCTCGCGTACATGTGATCGTTGCCCATCGTCGGGCCGGAGTCCTTGATGCACTGGCCGTCGCCAATGCCGTCGGGACCGAGGTAGTAGGAGCTCGGGTCGAAGATGCCCTGGCTCTGCGCGCGCGGAATGCATCCGTAGGAAGCCGAGGTCGCGCCGGCGTAGATCCCCTGCGCGCCGGCCGCCTTCGCGCGGTTCAGCCAGCTGTGGAAGTCAGGCTTGCTCGAGGTGTCGAAGCCCTGGCGGGCAACGACGGTGCCGCCCTTCTTCTGGAACTCCTTGGCGAAGTTGTTGGCGACGCCCAGGCCGAAAGGCTCCTGGTCGTCCCACACGGCCACGGTCTTCAGGCCGAGCGTGTCGTACGCGTAGTCCGCCATGGCCGGGCCCTGGAACGTGTCGTTGGCCGCGATCCGGAAGTAGTTGTTCTTGCCGGTCGGGCGAAGGCTGTTCGGCGTGTAGCCGGCGTACTTCTGGCAGTAGTCGAACGAGATGGTCAAGCACTCGTTGGTGTTGGACGGGCTGATCATCCCCAGCGGCGCGTTGTTCGCCACCGGGATCTCGGCCGCCGCCACGCCGGAGTTGAACGGACCGACCATGCCCAGGACCTTGGTGTTGGAGATGATCTGCTGGACGTTCTGGGCGCCCTTGGTCGGGTCGTGCTTGCCGTTGACCGCGTCGTCAAACGGGACGAACTTCAGCGTGAAGCCCTTGACGCTGCCGGCCTGTTCGACCGCGAAGGCCGCGCCGTACTGCGTGGGCAGACCGCTGGATGCGTCGGCGCCCGAGGTGGGCAGGTCGCTGGCGATGTCGATCTCGCCTTTTGACCCACCGCCGCCGCCCGACGAGCCACCGCAGGCGAAAGCGACAAGCGTCGCCACTGTGAGGACTACAAGTCCCCTAGCTCGAACCATAGGTTCCCCCTTGTGCTTGTTGGGAGGCAAATGCGCAAAACCACACCTGAAAGCCTCCCCTCACTTGCCGCCCTCTTCCCGGCCTAGCGGGGCGAGAGTGCGCCGGCGGCGAGTGCGGCCACATGGGATGGCCGAACTTCTACTCCGAGGCAAACTATCGATGGGGAGGCCCCTACAAGTCAAGTCGAACTTGAAACCGGTCCAGATCAGCCTGAGATCAATAAGGCAGGTGGGCGCTGTAGTCGATCGTCCCAGCAAGCCGCCAGGGGGCGCGGTGGTTGTCCGAGCCGGGCGCCTCGAAGATCGTGATCACGCGGTTGGTTGTGTCGCCGTTGGGGTCGAAGCCGAGCACTCCTGTGGCCCCGGGCAGGCCTGAGGTCCTGGCCAGCTCCGAGATCACCTGAGCCCGGGACGGCGGCGCACCTCCGGCGGCAAAGATAGCCCTGTCCAGCGCGGCGTAGAGGACCGCGGTCGCGTCGTAGGCCAGCATCGTGTAAGGGCCGTAGGCGGAGGTGCTTCCGAAGGAGCTTCTGAACCCCGCGATCGCGCTCGTGGCCGTGGGTGCCGAGCTGGCGTCGACGATGGGCACGGTGGCGTAGATGCCCGTCGCGTTGCCCCCCGCCGCGGCCACGCACTGGGGGTCGGAGGCGATGCCGTCGCCGCCGAGGAACGGGGCCGCCTCGCCCGTCGCGAACGGCGGGCTCATCTGCGCCCGGATGGCGCAGCCTGCCGTGCTGCCTCCGCCGTAGTAGATCGCCTGCGCGCCGGCGTCCTTCATCAGGCCGAGGAATGCCGTCACTCCGGTGGTGCTCGAGCTGGGGTCGACGTCGAGGCGCCCGAGCACGCTCCCGCCGAGCCGAGAGAACCGGGCGCTGAACGCTGACGCCAGCCCTTGCCCGTAAGCCTCGTGGTCGGACATCATCGCCGCGCGCAGCACGTGCAGGTCCTGATACGCGAAGTCGGCGGCCGCGGCGCCCTGGAGCTCGTCGGTCGCGGTCAGTCGGAAGAAGTTGTTGGCGTGCGTGGGCCGGAGCTCAGATGCCGCGGGCAGGCCGGCCTGCTTGCACGAGATCGCAGCGCGGGCCGGGTTGAGCAGCGCCGGGATGTAGACGTCCCTGGTCAGGCATGGGTTGCTGGTCGCGGGGCTGACCATCGCCAGGCCGGCCGCGTTGGCGACCGGGATCTCCTTCCGCGCAACAGGGCCGTCGAACGGGCCGATCATCGCGACCACGCCCTGGTCGGTGATGAAGCGGTTGACGTTGGACGCGCCGCGCTCCGGGTCGGCGGCGTCGTCGGCGGCCTCCAGCCGGATCGCGTATCCGTCGAGCGCCGCATGGGTCTGGACGTAGTAGCGAATCCCGTTGAGAGCGGGGATGGCCGCCCTGCTCTCAGCCCCGGTCAGAGGCAGGTCGACACCGATCCGCAGCGTCTTGAGCGTGCCCGTGGGCGACGACCCCGAGCTGCACGCGCCCACCACCAGGGCAAGGCACGCGCACAACACGCGCATGCGCTCGGCACTCCGTATACTCAGCATTCCTTTTCGAGCCCTTAGCCGGTCATAGGAGCGCGCCTGATTGAAAGCCGACACCACCGAGCACCTTAAACCCCGGTCGCAGTACGCCGAGGACGCGGTGCAGCTCGCCATCGCGGGCAAGTGGGACGAGGCGGTGAAGCTGAACCGCTTCATCATCGACAGCTTCGGCGCCGACGAGGAGACGCAGAACCGCCTGGGCAAGGCGCTCTCCGAGCTCGGCAAGCTCAAGGAGGCAAAGGCTTCCTACGAGGTCGCGCTGAAGATCAACCCGATGAACTCCATCGCCAAGAAGAACGCCGCGCGCATCAACGCGCTCCTCCACCAGAAGGAAGGCCTGAAGGTCGGCGGCACCAGGGTCGACCTGAACCTCTTCGTCGAGGAGATGGGCAAGACCGTGATCACGACGATCGAAGCCGCGGCGACCGCCGACATCTCCTCCAAGGTTGCGGCGGGCGACGTCGCCGAGCTGAAGATCGAGGGCGACGGCATCATCATCGAGACGTCACGCGGGGTGCGCATTGGCCCCCTGGAGGCGAAGCTCGCGCGCCGGCTCATCAAGTTCATGCGCGGCGGCAACCGCTACCAGGCGGGGGTGACCTCGGTCGACGGCAACAACGTGAAGCTGATCGTCCGCGAGACCTACCAGGACCCGCGTTTTGCGGGCAAGCCGAGCTTCGCGATTCGGCGCAAGCGCGAGGTCGAGTTCCGGCCCTACGCGAAGGAGAGCCTGCTCGCGCGCGAGGTCGAGGTCTTCACCGAGGACGAGGAAGAGGGCCAGGTGCTGGCCGAGGAGCCGGCGAGCGACGACATCGAAGAAGGTATGCACGCGGTCGAGGACGAGGGCGAGACGATCGACTTCTCCGAGGACGCGGACGGCGACGCCGAGGACGAAGATGAAGACGAAGGCTAAAATTTCCGAGGCCGCGGCCCGGAGGTTTCTTCACCGAAGCTAGAGCACCTCAGCTTGGTGGGGTCCCAGGTTTTCGCGACCTGCTGCCCGCCGAGGCCGAGGTCCTGCGCGAGGCGCAGGAATCGCTCCTCGCGGAGATGCGCCGCTGGGGCTACCGCCACGTCATCACCCCGCTCGTCGAGAGCATGGAGGTGCTCGACCTAGGGCTGGGCGTCGACCAGCGCCGCCGCCTGTTCAAGTTCACCGACCCGCGCGGCGACGTGGTGGCGATGGTCGGCGAGCGCACGGTACCCGTGGCGCGGCTCGCGGCGGGAAAGCTGCGCGGTGTGCCGCTGCCGATGCGCCTCTGCTACTCGGGCCCGGTGGTCTCGACCGACGAGGGTCGGTTCCACCACCGCCGCGAGACCTACCAGGTGGGCGCCGAGCTGATCGGGGCGTCCGGTCCGGTTGCGGACGCTGAGGTGATCGCTCTCGCCGCGCGGTGCATGGAGGCGACCGGCATCCGCCGCTACCAGATCGACGTCGGCCACGCCGAGTTCTTCCACGGGATCATGGACGCGGTTCGCCTCCCAGACGATGTCAAGGCGGCGGTGCGTGCGGCGCTGGCGGCGCGCGACTTCGTGGCCCTCGAGTCGCTGCTCGAGGGCACACCGCTCAAGTCCGCGGAGCATGAGCTGCTGCTTCGGTTCCCGGCGCTGCGCGGCGGACCGGAGATCCTCGAGGCGGCGGGAGGGCTGATCCGCAACAAGCGGTCGGAGGCGGCGGTCGCGGAGCTCGCGCGTGTGTGCGAGCTCTTGGTCACGCAGGGCATCGGCGACGTCATCGTCCTCGACCTCGGCGCGATACGCGACTTCGACTACTACACGGGAGTGATCTTCGAGGGCTATGGTCCGGACCTCGGCCAGCCCGTCGCGCAGGGGGGGCGATATGACGGCCTGCTCGCCAAGTTCGGCCGGCCCGCGCCGGCGACAGGCTTCGTGATTCAGCTCGACCTGGTGTCCGAGGTGCTCGCGTCGTCACATCTGCCGCGCATCGACGCGGCGATCGCGTGGTCGGGAACCGGGCTGAACACGGCGCTGCGGCTTGGCTCCACGCTGCGGCTGTTCGGGATGCGCGCGATCGTCGACACCGAGGCGCGCGGCGCAGCCGACGCGAAGTCATGGTGGGGGGCGGTCGGTGCCGCCAACCTCGTCTACTGCCGGGGCAGCGCGGACGTGACCTGGTCCACCAAGGGGCAGCGGGCGCGCAACCTTCCGCCCGAGCAGGTGGCGGCCAGGCTGGCGGGCGGCATCGCGTGAAGACCGACGACGCGGTCTCGATCGCGCTGCCCACCGGCGTCCTCATGAACGACGCGCTCGGCCTCCTCACGCGCTCGGGCCTGTTCACCCTGTCCGCGGAGGAGCTCGGCCGCCAGCTGATGGTCGAGGGCCCGGACGCGCGCGCCATCCTGGTCCGGCCCGCCGACGTGCCCGCGTACGTCGACCACGGCGCCGCCGACCTCGGCATCGTGGGCAAGGACATCCTGTGGGAGTCGCCTGGCTCGCACTACGAGCTGGTCGACCTGAAGTTCGGGGGATGCCGCCTGGTGCTTGCGGTGCCTGAAGCGTCGCGCCTCAACGGTCCAGACACGTGGCCGCCTTTGCTGCGCATCGCTACCAAGTACCCGCGCACGACGGCGGCGTGGTTCGATCAGCGCGGGCAGGCGGTGGAGGTCGTGCGCCTGCACGGATCGGTCGAGCTGGCTCCCCAGGTCGGGCTCGTCGACGGGATCGTCGACCTCACCGCGACCGGGCGCACGCTGCGTGAGAACGGGCTTCGCATCGCATCGGTGCTGGGCAGCTCGACCGCGCGGCTGATCGCCAACCAGGCGAGCATGAAGACGCGCACGGCGGCGGTGCAGTCGGTCGTGGCGAAGCTGCGGGAGGCTGCCGGCCTTGACCGTTGAGAGATTCGACGCCGCCTCGTGGCGCGAGTCGCCGCTGTCGCGCCGCGGACTCAACCTGTCGGAGTTTGCGCGTGAGCGCGACGCGGTGGTCGAGATCTGCGCTCGGGTCATGCGCGAGGGCGACGCCGCCCTTCGCGATCTGGGCAAGAAGTTCGACGGCTGGGCGCCGGGGCCAACGGAGTCATTCGCCATCGACGTCGATGCAGCAATCGAATCGGCCGATCGAGACGCGCTGCTGTTCGCCGCCCGCCGCATCAGGGAGTTTCACGAACGCCAGCTGCCGGCGCAGACAGATGCCGGGAACCTGCGCCTCGTCACCCGGCCAGTGGCTCGCGCCGGCGTCTACGCGCCGGGTGGCCGCGCCCGCTACCCGTCGACGGTGCTGATGACCGCGATCCCGGCGCGGGTGGCGGGCGTGTCGGAGGTGGTGCTGGCCACGCCGCCGCAACGCGATGGGTCGGTCCCGCCGGCGATCCTGGCCGCCGCGAAGATCGCGGGGGTGGACGCGGTGTACCGGGTCGGCGGCGCGCAGGCGATCGCGGCGCTCGCGTACGGCACCGAGAGCATCCCGCGCGTCGACGTCGTCGCCGGCCCGGGGAACATCTACGTGACGCTTGCGAAGCGCGAGGTCTTCGGCTCGGTCGGCGTCGACGGGATCGCCGGCCCGACCGAGGTCGTCGTGCTGGCCGACGGCGACGCGCGGCCCGATTTCGTCGCCGCGGACCTCGCTGCGCAGCTCGAGCACGACCCGCTCGCGTGGGGTGTCCTTGTCACCGATTCCGCGAAGCTCGCGGACCGCGTCGTGGAGGAGCTCGAGCACCTGGTGCGCGGCCTGGAGCGCGCCGAGATCATCCGCAAGGCGAACTGCTGCGTCGTCGTCGCGGGCGACCTGGACGAGGCCATCGCAATCGTCGACGCCTTCGCGCCCGAACACCTCCTGGTGGTCACCGCCGACGCCGAGCAGGTGGCGTCGCGCGTGCGGAACGCCGGCGCTGTCTTCGTCGGCCCGTACGCGACGGTGCCGCTGGGTGACTACACCGCGGGTCCGAACCACACGCTTCCGACGTCGGGCGCCGCTCGCTACGCCTCGCCGCTCGGCGTGCACACGTTTCTCAAGCGCACGAGCGTGCTCAGCCTTGGACGCGGTGAGCTGGAGTCGCTACGTGACGCGACGGTACGCCTGGCGGAGCTCGAAGGCCTGGGCGCCCACGCACATGCGGTGGAGGTTCGCCTTGAGTAGAGAGGCATCGGTCACGCGCAAGAGCAAGGAGACCCAGCTGGCGGCGAAGGTCTTGCTCGAAGGTCGCGGCAAGGTCGTGGTCGCGACCGGCCTGCCGTTCCTCGACCACATGCTCGACCAGGTCGCAAGATACGGGGGCTTCGACCTCACGCTGCGGGGCAAGGGCGACGTGCGCGTCGACCCACACCACCTCGTCGAGGACGCCGGCATCGTCGTGGGCCAGGCGTTGTCGCAGGCGCTGGGGGACCGCAAGGGAATCGCGCGCTTCGCGTCGGCGTACGCGCCTCTCGACGAATCGCTCGCGCGCGTGGTGGTCGACCTCGGGCGAAGGCCGTTCCTCTCCTACAACGTCGGAGTTCGCGGTCGCGTCGGCACGCTCGAGTCCGAGGTGCTGGAGGAGTTCTGGCGTGCGCTCTCGATCCACCTCGGCGCGACGATGCACGTCGACGTCATCCGCGGGCGCAACCGCCACCACATCGTCGAGTCGACATTCAAGGCACTCGGCCTGGCGCTGCGCGACGCAATGGCGGCTACGGGCGGGCCGGGCGTGCCTTCCTCGAAGGGTCTGCTCGGATGATCGCCATCGTCGACTACGGCGTCGGCAACATCCGCTCGGTCGAGCGCGCGCTCGTCCAGGTGGGCGCCGAGCCGCGCCTGACCTCGAATCCGGATGACCTGGACGGCGCGGACGGCATCGTCCTTCCTGGCGTCGGCGCGTTTGCGCCGGCGCTGGCGAAGCTCACCGAGCGCGGCCTCGGACGCCGGATCGTGGAGCTGGCCGGGCGAGGCAAGCCGGTGATGGGGGTGTGCCTCGGCTACCAGCTGCTGTTCGAAGAGTCGACCGAGCACGGCCGCCACGAAGGGCTTGGACTGCTGCCGGGCCGCGTGGTCAAGGTCGCGGGCAGCGAGCGCCTGCCCGTGATCGGCTGGTGCCGCACGGTCCAGACCGAGGCCTCGCCGCTGTGGACGGGCATCGACGACCGCTCCTACTTCTACTTCGTGCACTCGTTCACGCCCGAGAGCTCGGGGCACCGCATCGGCTGCTCCGAGCACTCGCCCGCCGCGGCGGCGCGGAAGGGCAATGTCATGGGCACGCAGTTCCATCCCGAGAAGAGCGGCGCCGACGGACTGCGCGTGTACGCCAACTTCGTGGCCCTATGCTTCTGAATTCCACCCGTTTTGCGCAAAAGGCGCCATTCGACTCGCGAAATCGCGCACGTTTTGCGCAAAACGGGCCTTTGAGAGGCGCCTGATGCCGGCCAAGCGCGTGATCCCGTGCCTCGACGTCACCGACGGCCGTGTGGTCAAGGGCGTCCGCTTCCAGGACCTCCGCGACGCGGGCGACCCCGCCGAGCTCGCGGCCGCCTACGACCGCGAAGGGGCAGACGAGATCGTCTTCCTGGACATCACCGCCTCGTCGGACGCGCGCAAGATCCTGCTCGACGCTGTGGAGCGAACGGCCGGCCAGGTCTTCATTCCCCTTGCGGTGGGCGGGGGTGTGCGGAGCGTCGAGGACATGGGCGAGCTCCTGGCCCACGGAGCCGACAAGGTGTCCGTCAACACCGCCGCGCTGAACGACCCGCACCTGATCACGCGCTGCGCCGACGTGTTCGGAAGCCAGTGCGTCGTGCTGGCGATCGACGCCCGCCGCAGGGACGGCGGCTCGGGATGGGAGGTGTACAGCCATGGCGGTCGCCGCGCCACCGGCCGGGATGCGGTGGAGTGGGCGATCGAGGGCGAGAAGCTGGGGGCGGGGGAGATCCTGCTCACCTCGATGGACACCGACGGCACGTACGCGGGTTATGACCTCGAGCTGACGCGGGCGATCAGCGACGCGGTGCGGCTCGCGGTGATCGCGTCCGGGGGCGCCGGCTCCGCCAAGCACATGTACGAGGCGCTGACCGAGGGCGGCGCCGAGGCGGCGCTGGCGGCGTCGATCTTTCATTTCGGGGAGGTCTCGATCGCCGAGGTCAAGCGTGAGCTGGCCCAGCGTGGACTGGAGGTGAGGCAATGAATCCCGACTTCTCGAAGGGCCTCGTGCCGGCGGTCGTCCAGGACGCCGACACCGGCCAGGTCCTCATGCTCGCCTACATGGACGATGAGGCCTGGCGCAGGACCCGCGAGACCGGCCGGGCATGGTTCCACTCGCGCGAGCGCGGGCTGTGGGAGAAGGGCGCGACGTCGGGCAACACGATGGAGGTCGTCGAGGCGCGCCTCGATTGCGACAGCGACAGCGTCCTCCTCCGCGTGCACCCGGCGGGCCCGGCGTGCCACACCGGCGCTCAGTCTTGCTTCTTCAACCTGGTTGAGTAAGTTACTGGGAAGGGGGTGACGGGGTCGGGTCTGGGTGGCCGGGGGCTATGCGAGTTTGAATATAAATTTACTCTCTTGCCGTTGTATAATCGAACGTTTTTTTGTAGGCTTTGGGCATGTGGGAAGCCATCGATCCGGGGGCGCTTCTAACCTGCATCCGCGGCACGATCGACAAGCTGGAGCTCGAGTTCGCTGAGATCGCAGCGGAGTCCGAGCAGACCGAGGGCTGGGCCGAAGACGGCTACAACACCGCCGCCGATTGGATTCGCTTCAACTGCCACATGAACTCGAACGCCGTCTGGAACGCCCTGGCGGTCGGCGGGCAGGAGGAAAACCTGGCCGAGAGCGTGCAGGCGATGAAGGCAGGCGAGATCGGCTTTGCCCACCTTGCCACGATGGGCCGGACGGCGGATGCCGTCGGCAAGGTCTTCGACGAGACCCAGCTCTTGCCCCTGGCCAGAGAGTTCTCGGCCGGCAAGTTCTTTCACAAGGTGCAGCACTACCGGCACTCGCTGGACGCGAAGGCCTACAACGACGAGCAGGAGCAGCTCGCCGAGGAGCGCTCGATGCGCGTCGGCACTCGCCAGGACGGATGCGTGCTGATCAGCGGCGTTCTCGACCCGGTCGGCGGCGCCGCCGTGCGCAGCGCGCTCGAGCCGCTGGCCAGGCACTCTGGCGCACACGACACCCGTAGTCGTGAGCAGCGGATGGCCGACGCACTCGTCGAGCGCGTCACCGGCGACGCGCGCGTCAACCTGCAAATCACGGCAACCGTTGAGACCTTGAAGTCCCTGGCGGGTGCAGCCGCAGGTGAGATGGAGTTCTCCTTCCCGCTCTCCTCGGCCACGGTGCAGCGCCTGGCTTGCGACTGCAGTGTCACCCGAGTCCTGCTCGACCAGGACTCGCTGGTCATCGACGTCGGTCGAGCAAAGCCGAAACTCCACGGCTCGCTGCGCAAGGCGCTCAACCTGCGCGACAGGCACTGCCAGTGGCCTGGCTGCGAGCGACCCGCGTCGTACTGCGACGGCCACCACGTCGTCCACTGGGCGCATGGCGGAGCGACCGACCTCGAAAACCTTGTCCTGCTGTGCAAGCGACATCACCGCATGGTTCACGAAGGTGCATGGCAGCTGATCCGCACCGACGAGGGAAAGATCATCGTCATCGCGCCGACGATCACCTTCGGCCTGCCGCGCGGCCCAGACTAGGTACTGGATGTTTATGCAGTTTGTCGTATACTCATGCGCCCGTGCCCAAGAAGGTAAGAGTCGCCGTGGCCGGTGCCAACGGGTACGCCGGCATCGCGGCGGTGCACCTCCTGGCCCGCCATCCGGGAGTCGAGCTCGTCCAGCTCACCTCCCGCTCGTTCGCGGGTAAGCCGTACTCCGAGGTCTTTCCGCTGCTCGACCTGGCCGGGGCGTTCGCGGCCGAGCCTGCGGTGGACGGCGTCGACGTGATCTTCAGCTGCCTGCCGCACAACGTCGCAGCGACGAAGGTCGGCGGTTGGCTGGAGGCCGGTGCGCGCGTCATCGACATGAGCGCCGACTTCCGGCTCCACGACCCGGCGCTTTACCCCACGTGGTACCGGCAGCCGCACCCCGAGCCTGCGCTCCTGGCGAAGGCGGTGTTTGGCCTGCCCGAGCTGCACGAGAAGGAGCTCGAGGACGCCAACCTGATCGCGGTCCCGGGCTGCTTCGCCACGGCCGCGATCCTGGCCCTCGCCCCCGCGGCGGCCAGCGGCATGATTGCCTCGGACGTGATCGTGGACGCCAAGTCAGGGGTCAGCGGGGCCGGCCGGTCGCCGGGCATCGGCGTCCACTTCAGCGAGGTCAACGAGTCGGTCCACGCCTACGCCGTCGAAGGCCACCGCCACCTGCCCGAGATCGTCCAGGAGCTGGCTGACGGCCCGCGCATCACCTTCGTGCCGCACCTCGTGCCCATGACCCGCGGCATCCTCGCCACCTGCTACTTCGACCTCGAGGGCTCGGCGGCGCAGCTGCAGGAGGCGTATCGGGAGTTCTACGCGAATCAACCATTCACGCGGGTCGTCGACACGACGCCCGCGACCAAGCTGGCCGCGCACTCCAACCTCTGCCTGGTCAACATCGCCGCGCAGGGCAAGAAGGCGGTCGTCACGTCGGCGCTCGACAACCTGGTCAAGGGCGCGTCCGGCCAGGGCGTGGAGTGCTTCAACATCGCGTGCGGCTTCGAGCGCACGACTGCGCTTGTCGGACCGTTGCAGTGGCCGTGACCTTCGCCCGAGGATTTCGGGCCGGCTCTGCGGCGTGCGGCATCAAGTCCTTCACGAGCGGCGCGTCGGCGATTCCGCGCGACCAGAGGGACGACCTGTGCGTGATTCACTCCGCGTATCCCTGTGACACCGGCGGCGTCTTCACCACGAACAAGGTCAAGTCGGCGTCAGTCGTGATCGACCAGCTCCACCTTCAGCGCAACCGCGTGCAGGCGCTGACCATCAACTCGGGCAACGCCAACGCGTGCACGGGCGCGCAGGGGTTCCGCGACGCGCTGTTGATGGCCAAGCTCTCGGCCGACCGCCTGGACCTCGATCCCGACCAGGTGCTCGTCAGCTCGACCGGGGTGATCGGGCGCTACCTGCCGATGGACGCGATCAGGCCGGGAATCGGCCAGGCGTGCCAGAACCTCAGCGCGGAGGGTGGAATGGCCGCGGCGAAGGCGATCATGACCACCGACACCGTGCCCAAGACGGCGCACCTCGAGCTCGACATCGCGGGCACGACCGTGCGCATCGGGGGGATGTGCAAGGGCTCGGGGATGATCCACCCGAACATGGCGACCATGCTGGCCTACGTCACAACCGACGCGGCCGTGGAGAAGGGCTTGATGGCGCGGCTCGTGAAGCCGATCGCCGACCGCAGCTTCAACCAGGTCACTGTCGACGGCGACAGCTCCACGAACGACAGCTTCCTGATGCTCGCCAACGGCGCCGCGGGCAACGAGCCCATCCGCGCCGGCAGCATCGAGGCGGGGCAGCTGGAGGCCGGGCTTGCGCACGTCGCCCAGGAGCTGGCGCGCGCGATCGCCCGCGACGGCGAGGGCGCGACCAAGCTCATCACGGTCAAGGTGCTGGACGCTGCGTCCAGGGACGACGCGCGCGAGGCGGCGCGGGCGGTGGCGGCGTCGAGCCTGGTCAAGACCGCGGTGCACGGCGGCGACCCGAACTGGGGCCGCGTCGTGTGCGCGCTCGGCTACAGTGGCGCCGAGCTCGCGCTGGACCGGCTGCACCTCACCGTCGGCGGCCTCGTCGTCTTCGAGCGGGGCGCGGGCGTCGACGTCGACCTGGCGGCGGTCCGCCGAGCATTCGAGGAACCGGAAATCGAGATCACGGCCAACCTTGGCCTGGGCGAGGGAAGCGCCGAGGCCTGGGGCTGCGACCTATCGGAGGAGTACGTGCGCATCAACGCCGACTACACGACATGACGCTCACGGTCGACGAAAGAGCCAAGGTCCTGGTCGAGGCCCTGCCGTACATCAAGCGCTTCCACGGCCAGGTGGTCGTGATCAAGGTGGGCGGCAACGCGATCGACAGCGCGCGCGACGAGACGCTGCTCGACGTCGTGCTGCTGCGCTACGTCGGGATGCAGCCGGTGATCGTCCACGGCGGCGGCCCGGAGATCACGGCGATGAGCGAGCGGCTGGGCATCAAGTCCGAGTTCAAGGACGGCCTTCGCATCACCGACGACAAGACGATGGAAGTGGTGAAGATGGTGCTGACGGGGAAGGTCGGTCCGGACCTGGTGGCGACCATCCACAAGCTGGGCGGGCAGGCGGTGGGGATGAGCGGCGAGGACGGGCCGACGATCATCGCCGAGCCGCTCGACGAGTCGATGGGCTTCGTCGGCCGGGTCACGCAGGTGAACAAGGAGCCGATCACCGCGCTGCTCGCGCGCGGCTACATCCCGGTCATCGCGTCCATCGGTCTCGGCTACGACGGGCACGCGTACAACATCAACGCCGACACGGTCGCGGCGGAGATCGCAGTCGCGCTAGGCGCGGCGAAGGTGATCCTGCTGACCGACGTGGCCGGGGTGCTCGGGGTCGACGGCGACGTCGTGCCGGTCCTGTCGAAGGACGACGCGAAGCGGCGGATCGAGACGGGCCAGGTGACCGGCGGGATGATCCCGAAGCTGCAGGCGTGCCTGCGAGCGCTCGACGGCGTGCCGCTGGCGCACATCGTCGACGGGCGGACCAAGCACGCCCTGCTGCTCGAGCTGTTCACCGAGGCCGGAATCGGGACGATGGTCACGCCGTGACGACCGCGGAGCTCGCGGAGCGGTACCTGATGCAGACCGGCCGCCGGCTGCCGGTGACGTTCGTGCGGGGCCGCGGATGCGTCGTCTACGACGACTCCGGCCGCGAATACCTCGACCTGGTGGCCGGCATCGCGGTCAACCTGCTCGGCCACGCGCACCCCGACGTGGTGGTGGCGATCACGAAGCAATCGGCGGAGCTCATCCACACGTCCAACCTCTACTTCACCCAGCCCCAGGTCGAGCTGGCGAAGCGCCTGGTCGAGCTCGCCTTTCCCGCGCGCGTGTTCTTCTCCAACTCCGGCGCCGAGGCCAATGAGGCCGCGATCAAGCTGGCGCGCAAGTGGGGCGCTAGAAACCGCGGCGGCGCGTTCGAGATCATCACCACCACAGGTTCCTTCCACGGCCGCACGCTGGCGGCGGTGACGGCGGGCGGCCAGCCCAGGTACTCCGATCCGTTCAAGCCGCTCCCGCCCGGCTTCGTCCACGTCGAATACAACGACGTGGCGGCGATCGAGCAAGCGACCACCGACAAGACCGTGGCCGTGATGCTCGAGCCGGTGATGGGCGAGATCGGAATCGTCCCCGCCGCCCGCGGATACCTCGAGCGTGTGCGCGACTGGTGCGACAGCCAGAACCTCCTGCTCATCCTCGACGAGGTCCAGACCGGCCTCGGCCGCACCGGACGCTGGTTTGCCCACCAGCACGCGGGCATCACGCCGGACGTGATGACCCTTGCGAAGGGTCTCGGCGGCGGTGTGCCCATCGGCGCCACGCTCGCCAACGCCCGGGCCGACGTCTTCGAGCCCGGCGACCACGGCTCGACGTTCGGCGGCAACCCGCTCGCCTGCGCGGTTGCGGCGACCGTGCTGCACGTCGTCGAGCGCGACGGCCTGGTCGGCCACGCGGCGGAGATGGGGGAGCTGCTGCACGCATCGATCCAGGACCTGGGCGCGAAGCAAACGCGCGGCCTCGGCCTGATGCAGGCGTTGGAGTTCGATGAGCCGAAGGCGAAGCCGTTCCAGAACGCGTGCCTGGAGTCGGGCTTGATCGTCAACGCGGTCGACGACCACTCGGTGCGGCTCGTGCCGCCGCTCATCATCACCGCGCAGCAGATCGACACGGCGCACGAGCTCATGCGCAAGGCCGCGGGATGACCGCCACCAAGGCCGAGCGGCAGAGCGCGATCGTCGAGCTGGTCAACCGCGGGTCGGCGCACACGCAGCAGGAGATCGCTGCAGCGCTCGCACGCCGCGGGATGCGGGCGACGCAGGCCACCATCTCCCGCGACATCCAGGAGCTGGGCCTGGTCCGCTCGGGTGGCGGCTACCGCAGCTCGACTGCGCTTGTCAGCGAGCTCGTGCTGTCGATCGAGCTGGTCGAGCCGATGGCGGTGATCAAGACGCCGCCCGGAACCGCGAACCTTGTCGCCCGGCGTATCGACGAGGCCGCGCTCCCGGGAGTGGCCGGGACCGTAGCCGGCGACGACACCATCATCGCCGTCCTGCGCAAGCCGAGCGCCGCGCGCCGGTTGAAAGAGCTCCTCGCCAGTGCCTGACGGCAAGAAACTCGTGCTTGCCTACTCGGGCGGGCTGGACACTTCGGTTGCGATCCGCTGGCTCAAAGACAAGGGCTGGGACGTCATCGCGTTCACCGTCGACCTCGGCGAGAAGAAAGACCTCGATGCCATCCAGGCTCGCGCGCTCAAGATCGGAGCGTCGGCGGCCTACGTCGCCGACGGGCGGCAGCCCTTTCTGCAGCTCTTCGTGTGGCCGTCGTTGCAAGCGGGCGCCGTGTACGAGAAGGAGTACCCGCTCGCGACCGCGCTGGGCCGGCCCCTCATCGCGGCGATGATGGTCGAGGTCGCGCGCCGCGAGGGCGCGCAGGCGATCGCCCACGGCTGCACCGGCAAGGGCAACGACCAGGTGCGCTTCGACGTGACGACGGCGGCGCTTGCGCCCGATCTGCAGGTGGTCGCGCCCGTACGCGAGTGGGGCATGAACCGCGACGACGAGATCGAGTACGCGCAGAAGCACGGAATCGAGGTTCCGGCCACGGTCCGCGAGCCCTACTCGACCGACGAGAACCTGTGGGGGCGCTCGATCGAGGCGGGAGCGCTCGAGGACCCGTGGGCCGAGCCGCCAAAAGACGTCTACGCGTGGACGCGCGACCCTCGATCCTGCCCCGACGAGCCGACGTACGTCGAGGTCGGGTTCAAGGAAGGGATCCCTGTGGCGCTGGACGGCAAGCCAGCCAACGCGCTCGACATCGTCACCACGCTCAACCGCGTCGGCGGAGAGAACGGCGTGGGTCGCATCGACCACCTGGAGAACCGCCTGATCGGCATCAAGTCACGCGAGGTCTACGAGGCGCCGGCGGCGGTGCTGCTGCTCCAGGCGCACCAGGCGCTCGAGGACATCACGCTGCCGAAGGAGGTCGCGCGGTTCAAGGACCTGGTCGCCCAGCAGTGGGCGCAGATGGTCTACGACGGACTGTGGTTCAGCCCGCTGCGCGACGCGCTCTACGCATTTGTCGCCGAGACGCAGCGCCACGTCACCGGCGAAGTCCGGCTGAAGCTCTACCGTGGTTCGTCGCATGTCGTGGGCCGCAAGAGCCCGCAGCAGCTGTACCAGCTCTCGCTCGCGACCTACGGCAAGGGCGACCAGTTCGACCAGTCCGCCGCGGCGGGCTTCATCAAGCTCTGGGGGATGGGGGTGCGCACGTCGGCGCAGGTCCAGGGGCAGCTGCACGCGCGCGACCTCGGCAAGCTGCTGGGCGACGTGAAGAGGCTCACACCATAGGCAAGAAGATGTGGGGCGGGCGCTTCAGCCGCCCAATGCTGCCCGAGCTCGAGCGGTTTGCCTCGTCCCTCGACCTGGACCATGACCTTTACCACTTCGACATCCAGGGCAGCCTCGCGTATGCGCGGGCGCTCCAGAAGTCCGGAATCATCTCGGTCGGAGAGCTCGGCGATATCGAGAAGGGCCTCGTCCAGGTTGACGAGGAGCTCCACAACGGCGACTTCAAGTTCACGGAGAGTGATGAAGACATCCACACCGCGATCGAGCGCCGGCTCACGGAGCTAACGCCCGCCGGCGCGGCATTGCACGCCGGCCGCTCACGCAATGAGCAGATCGCGCTCGACCTCAGGCTCTACTGTCGCGAATCTGCGCAGGTAGCCACCGCCGTCCTTGCAACGGTTGTCGACGAGCTCGCGGCCAAGGCAGCGGCGCATGCGGACGTGCCGATGCCTGGCTACACACATTTGCAGCGCGCGCAGGTTGTGACGGTCGGCCACCATCTGCTCGCCCATGCGGAGCCGCTTCTGCGCGACATGGACCGCTTTGCGGTGGCCCACGACGCAGCTGAAAAGATGCCGCTCGGATCGGGGGCGCTGGCGGGCTCGACGCTGCCGATTTCGAGGCAAGTCATGGCAGCCGAGCTCGGCCTGCCGACCCTCACAGAGAACAGCATGGACGCCGTGTCGGACCGCGACTTCGCGCTCGATCTCGTGTACGCGTGCGTTTCTACGTCGATCCATCTGAGCCGTCTTGCGGAGGACGTCGTGTTGTGGGCAAGCGCCGAATTCGGATTCATCAATCTGGCAGATGAGATCGCGACCGGTTCCAGCCTGATGCCCCAGAAGAAGAACCCCGACATCGCAGAGCTGATCCGCGGTCGTGCCGGCCGATCACTGGGGGCCTTCGTCAACCTGGCCACGGTGCTCAAAGGGTTGCCCCTTACGTACAACCGCGACCTGCAGGAGGACAAGGTGCCGCTGTTCGCGGCCGTTGACAACATGCTCGAGTCCTCGGAGGCCGCAACTGTCCTGGTCGAGCATCTCGAGTTCAATCGCGAGCGGCTCGCGTCCGCGGCGGCCGACCCGGCCCTCTTGGCGACCGACGCGGCGGAGGAGCTAGTCCGCACCGGCACGCCGTTCCGCAAGGCGCACGAAGAGGTGGGTCGCCAGGTTCGGGACGGCGATTTTGCGCCACCGTGGGATGTCGAGACGTCCATCGCCAAACGCCGCTTTGATGTTGCCAAGCGGGCCCGCGCTATCCGACGCAAAGTCGCGCGCGTCAGGCTTTAGGCTTCGCCCGTGCTCCTGGCAGTCGACGTCGGCAACACCAACGTCACCCTCGCCCTCTTCGACGGCGATCGCCTCGCCGCCGACTGGCGGGTGACCTCGCATCGCGAGAGGACTGCGGACGAGATGGCCGTGGAGCTCCGCCAGCTCTTCGACCTGCGCGGCTTCGAGCTCGACGTAGTCACCGGGGTCGTCATCTCCAGCGTGGTGCCGACGATCAACCCGGCCCTGGTCGAGGCCTCGCGCCGCTATCTGAAGTGCGAGCCGGTGATGGTTGGCCCCGGTGTGAAGACCAGCGTCCGGATCCGTTACGAGAACCCGCGGGACGTCGGCGCCGACCGGATCGCCAACGCCCTGGCCGCTTACACAAAGTACGGCGGCCCGGTCGTGGTCATCGACTTCGGGACGGCCGTGACCTACGACGCTATCAGCGCCGACGGGGACTACCTGGGTGGGGCGATCGCCCCGGGAATCGAGATCTCGCTCGATGCCCTGATCTCCCATACCGCGATGCTCCGGCGCGTCGAGCCGGTGGCACCCGACTCGATCATCGGCCGCAACACGATCAGCTCCATCCAGTCCGGCCTGGTCTGGGGCTTCGTCTCCCAGGTCGAGGGCATGGTCAAACGCATGGTCGACGAGCTGGGCGGGTCGGCCCGGGTCGTCGCCACCGGCGGCCAGGCCGCGCTTGTCGCCGGCCTGACCCACGTCATCGAGGCGACCGACCCGTTGCTGACCCTCGATGGTTTACGGCTTATCTACGCGCAAAACTCCGACGGGGGTGCTAGATAGTAGCCCGCCGATGAAGTCCGCCCCGCCCAGGTTCCACCTCTACGTGCTGAACGGCGACGAACCGGCCGGTCTCGAGTCGACCGGCCTGGAGACCGAGCCGCTGGCCGACCCGGCCCAGATCGAGCAGCCGGCGCTCGTCCTGCTCGGCCCAGGCCAGAAGGCGCCCGAGCACCTGGGCGCGAGCTGTGTCGAGATCCCCCCAGACGCCTCGCCGGCGGCCGTCCGCGAGATCGTCCGTGTGGCGATGGAGAACGTCGCCCTCATGCAGCAGGTCAAACAGCTGGAGGGCGAGGCGCACCGTCGCCACCGCCAGTTCCGCGAGCTCAACCGCATCGGCATCGCTCTGTCGGCGGAGAAGGACATCGACCGCCTGCAGACTTTCATCCTCACGACCATGCGCCAGCTGACGCACGCCGACGGCGCAAGCCTGTGGCTGAAGATGGAGGAGGAAGGAGTCCCCAAGCTCTTCCTCGCGTCGAGCCAGAACCACTCGATCGACAAGAACACCTACGAGGCGTTCACCGTGCCGGTCGACGAGAAGACGGTCGTCGGCTACGCGGTCTCCGTCGGCTCGAGTCAGATCTACGACGACGCGTACACGCCGCCTCCGGGCAAGCCGGTGGGCGGCAAGAGCTTCGACTCGCAGTTCGGGTACAGGACGAAGTCGATGCTCACGGTGCCGATGCGGAACTACAACAACGACGTCGTCGGCGCGGTCCAGCTCATCAACGCGAAGCGCCGCTTCGAGACGCGGCTGACCCTCGACAACGTGGAGACCGAGGTCATCAGCTTCCAACCGGACGACGTCGAGATGATCGAGTCGATCGCTTCGCAGGCCGCGGTCGCCATCGACAACAAAAACCTCATCGACTCGATCCAGGCCCTGTTCGACGGTTTCGTCCAGGCGAGCGTGACCGCGATCGAGCAGCGAGATCCGAGCACGGCCGGTCACTCCGGCCGCGTGGAGGGGCTGACCACCGCGCTTGCCCGCGCGGTCCACGAGATCGCCAACGGCAAGTACCGCGACGTCAGGCTGACCGACGACCAGTTCAAGGAGCTGCGCTACGCGTGTCTGCTCCACGACTTCGGCAAGGTTGGCGTCCGCGAGCACATCCTGGTCAAGGCGAAGAAGCTGATCCCGGGGCAGCTCGAGGTCATCCAGGCGCGATTCGACTTCATCGAGCGGTCGGTGCAGGTGAAGTACGCGACCGAGAAGCTGGAGGCGATGCGCGCGGGCAAGAACGGCGAGATGCTCGACGAGATCGACAAGCGGCTGCGGGAAGAGCTGGAGCAGCTCGACCAGTGGGTGCTGAGCGTCGTCGCGGCCAACGAACCGACGGTGATGCCCGAGGACAAGGCGTCGATGATCGAGTTCCTCGCCCAGCAGACATACGAGGACATGTCGGGCCGCGCACACCCGATGCTCGAGCCGCAGGAGTTTCGTTTCCTGAGCATCCGCAAGGGCACCCTCGACCCGCAGGAGCGCCTCGAGATGGAATCGCACGTGACCCACAGCTTCCATTTCCTGACCAAGATTCCGTGGACGCCGGTGATGCGCGGCATCCCCGAGATCGCGTACGGCCATCACGAAAAGCTCGACGGTTCTGGCTACCCACGTGGGCTGGCGGGCGAGCAGATTCCGCTGCAGGCTCGGATGATGACGATCTCCGACATCTACGACGCGCTGACCGCCCAGGACCGCCCGTACAAGAGGGCCGTGCCGCCGGCGGTTGCGCTCGACATCCTCCACGACGAGGCGAACCAGGGCAAGCTCGACGGAGACCTGCTCGGGATTTTCATCAGCAAGAAGATCTACCAACCGGCCTCGTCACGATGAGGGTCAAGTTCTGGGGCACGCGGGGCACGCGGCCCACTCCCGGGCGGCGGACGCTGCGTTACGGCGGCAACACCACGTGCATCGAGGTCCGTGACGCGGAGAACAACCTGCTCATCATCGACTCAGGCTCCGGCATCGCGGAGCTGGGCAGCACGTGCACGCCGACCGAGCCTCTGCAGGCGCATCTCTTGATCACGCACACGCACCTGGACCACATCCAGGGCTTTCCGTTCTTCCTACCCGCATTCGTGCCGGGCACGCACCTGACGATCGTCGGGCCGGCGGGCTCGGCGAAGTCGCTCCAGGCAGCGTTCGCCGACCAGACCGACCCGGCGTACTTCCCGGTCCGCCTCAGCCACATGCCGGCGGAGATGGAGTTCATCGAGCGCAACCCGGGCGAGACGTTCGAGGTCGGCGCGCTGCGGATCACGCCGCACCTCTTGATGCACCCGATCCCGACCTTCGGCTACCGCATCGACGAGGGCAGCTCGCGGTTCACATTCGCCACCGACAACGAGATCGCGCTCTTCGCGAACGGGACGAACGGCACGCTGAAGGACCTCGCCAACTGGTGCCGCGACTCTGACCTGCTGGTCCACGACGCGCAGTACAGCGAGGAGGAGTACAAGACGCACGCGGGGTTCGGCCATTCCACGTTCGAGGAGGCGCTGTCGCTGGCCGAGCAGGCGGGCGTGAAAGAGCTCGCGTTCTTCCACCACGACCCGCAGCACTCGGACACCGAGGTCGACGCTTTGATCGAGGAGGCGCTTGGCAATCACCGCGCGTCCGGCGGCGCGGATGTGAACTCGTTCCCGGCGGCCGAGGAACAGGAGCTGGCTCTCTAAACAGGGGCCCCCGCGAACTCGCGGCGCAGCCTCTGAGTTCGTGGGGATCTAGTAGGTACCCTTTTCCGATCGTGTCGGAAGACTTCACCCACGATCGGCTCGCCAAGGTCGAGCGTCTTCGTGCCGCCGGAATCGACCCCTACTCGCGCGGCTTCAAGCCGACGCAGTCCTCGGAATCCGCGAAGGCGCTGCTAGGCGACGCGGAGCGGACTGAACCGGTCGCGCTGGCCGGCCGTCTGATGGTCAAGCGGCTTCAGGGCGGGCTCGTCTTCGCCGACCTTCGCGACGGCAAGGGCCGGATCCAGCTGATGGCGAGCCGCGACATCGTCGGCGACGAAGAGTTCGCGCGCTTCGCGGACCTGGACGTGGGCGACATCGTCGGCGTCCGCGGGCCGATATTTCGGACGAAGAGAGGCGAGATAACGCTCGAGGTGCATAAGTTGCAGCTGCTGACCAAGTCATTGCGGCCGCTGCCGGAGAAATGGCACGGCCTCAAGGACGTGGAGATCCGTTATCGACAGCGCTACGTCGACCTGATCGCGAACCCCGAGGTGCGTGGGGTGTTCCGCGCGCGCACCAAGATCATCACGGCGATGCGCGGCCTGCTCGACGAGCGCGGCTTCATCGACGTCGAGACGCCGGTGCTGCAGGAGATTCCGGGCGGGGGCCACGCGCGTCCGTTCATGACGCACCACAACGCGCTGAACCGCGACCTGTACCTGCGCATCGCCCTCGAGCTGCACCTGAAGCGCCTTCTGGTCGGCGGTTTCGACCGCGTCTACGAGATCGGGCGCGTCTTCCGCAACGAGGGCCTGTCGCCGCGCCACAACCCGGAGTTCACCCTGCTCGAGTCGTACCAGGCGTACGCCGACTACGAGGACGTGATGCAGCTGGTCGAGGACCTGGTGGTGGTCGCCGCGATGGCGGCGGACACGGCGCTCGAGACCGCGTACCAGGGCGAGTCGGTCAACCTCACGCCGCCGTTCCGGCGCGAGCGCATGGCGGACCTCGTGCTCGAGCACACGGGCCGGCACGCGGTCGGCGAGGAGCTGAACGACCTCTTCGAGGAGCACGTCGAGCCACGGCTGCGCGAGCCGACCTTCGTCCTCGACTACCCGGTCGAGATCTCGCCGCTCGCACGCCCGCGCGACGACGACCCTCGCTTCGTCGAGCGGTTCGAGCTGATCATCCTCGGCCGCGAGTACGCCAACGCCTTCACCGAGCTGACCGACCCGATCGACCAGCGCGCGCGCTTCGAAGCGCAGGCGGCGCTGCGGGCGGCGGGCAACGTCGAGGCGCACCCTATGGACGAGGACTTTCTGCGCGCGGTGGAATACGGGCTTCCGCCGTGCGGTGGCTTGGGCATGGGCATCGACCGCCTCGTGATGCTGCTCACCGACCAGCCCTCGATACGCGACGTCATCCTCTTCCCGGTGATGAAGGCCGAGACGTAATGCTGTCGCTCGAGTTCATCCGCAAGAACCCCGACGCGGTGCGCCGAGCAGCCCAGCTGAAGGGCGAGCCGGCGCCGGTGGACGAGATCCTGCGCCTCGACGCCGTATGGCGGGGTCAGCTGCACAGGGCGGAGACCATCAAGGCCGAGCAGAACGAGCTGTCGAAGGAGTTCGCCAGGACGCGTGACGAGTCGCTGAAGGAGCGGCTGCGGCAGATGGCGGACACCGCCAAGAGCGAGCTGTCGGTCGCCGACGCCGCGAAGCGAGAGCTGGACGACCTCCTGCTCCGCGTGCCGAACGTCTTCGACGACTCGGTGCCGATCGGCGAAACCGAGGCCGACAACCTCGTGATCAGGGAGTGGGGGGACAAGCCCCAGCTGGGCTATGCGCCGCGCACGCACTACGACCTGGGCGAGTCGCTCGGGATCATGGACTTCGAGCGCGGCGCGCGGGTGGCTGGATCCCGTTTTGCGTTCCTGGTGGGCGAAGGCGCGCGGTTGGAGCGGGCGCTTGTGCAGTTCATGCTCGACATCCACACGCGCGAGCACGGGTACGTCGAGCTGTGGTCGCCGATGCTGGTGAACTCCGCGGCGATGACAGGGACCGCGAACCTGCCGAAGTTCGCCGACCAGCTGTTCAAGGTCGAGGGCCGCGACCTGTGGCTGATCCCGACCGCGGAGGTTCCGGTGACCAACTTCCATCGCGAGGAGATCCTCGACGCCGAAAGGCTGCCGCTGAAGTACGTCTCCTACGCGCCGTCGTGGCGGACCGAGGCGGGCGCGGCGGGGAAAGACACACGCGGGTTCATCCGGCTGCACCAGTTCTCGAAGGTGGAGCTGGTGAAGGTCACCACGCCGGAGACGTCGATGGAGGAGTTCGAGAAGCTGACGAGCGACGCGGAGGTGATCCTGCAGCGCCTGGGCCTTCACTACAACGTGATGGCGATGTGCACGGGCGACATGGGGTTCGCGCAGTACAAGAAGTACGACCTGAACGCCTGGGCTCCGGGACTGGAGCGCTACCTGGAGGTCTCTTCGTGCTCCGTGTTCAACGACTTCCAGGCGATGCGGGCAAACATCCGCTACCGGCCCGGGCGCGGCGCGCCGCCGCGGTTCGCGCACACCATCAACGGCTCGGGCCTGGCGCTGCCGCGCACCATCGATGCGTTGATCGAGACGTATCAGCGCTCGGACGGGATGATCACCGTGCCCGAGGCGTTGAAGCCGTACATGGGCGGGGTGGAGCTGATCGGGGCGCGATAATCGGTCGTTGCCTCAACCGTCCGGCGGCTTGCGCCGGACACAGCGAACGGAGGGGTGGCCGAGTTCGGCTTATGGCGGCGGTCTTGAAAACCGTTAGGGTCGCAAGGCCATCAGGGATTCAAATCCCTCCTGCGCTGCGTAATGTCGAGGTGCCCATATACCGCTTGCATCTTCGGGAAGCTTCTTTTCGGCATTCGCAACAATCCGACGCTCGAAATCAGCCGCGAAGCGTCCGACTCCACTAGCTCGGCGTTCGGTAACCGTCAGGTGTTCGTCCGCGCATACGGGCGCTTTGGCGAGGCCGTTCTTCGGCCCGCAGCGTTCCGCGTGATCGAAGGCATCCTGTAAACGGACAGACCTTAGAGGAGCGCAGGGCGTTGAGGCCCGGCCGCCTGACCTGTTCGGATCGACAGACGCTAAGGGTATTGTGGCCCGCGTAGTGCCGGGGCTCGTTTGGACAATCGTCGGGGCGCTAGTCGCGGCCCTGGTTATTGGCTTCGGATTTCAATCCGTCTTCCTTGGCGTGATCGCTCTCTTGCTGGTTGGATTCATGCTTGAAATCACTCAGCGCCTGCGTGCGCGGCGAAGCGCCGCGCGATTGGTCAGGTGGGAATTGGAGTCAATCCTGATCCGCATAAAACGATTACGCGACGTAAACCCGGCTCTAACCGGGGACTACCTGCTTCCAACCGCCGAATGGGGGAGGCAACGAGTGGCGCTCGTGGGTAGCCAGAGCTTCGACGCTGTCGTTACCGCATATCGCGAGGTCGATCGAGTCAACGACCAATGGGCTTGGCGCAAGGACCACGCGAAGGGCGGCCTCATTGCGGTCAACCTTGACGGCGACAGGCTCAACGAGTTAGATGCCGCGGTCAAGCATGCAGCTGATTCTCTCGGCAGGTTTATTCCGTAGGGCTCGCGCCGTGCGACCGGTGCCACAGGCGCGGCGCGAATTCGCGTGAAGCCGATGACCATCATGGCGAGGGTGCCGCGGGCATGTCGGAAATCAGCTCGAGGCGACTCGCCCGAAGAGGGCGGCAATGATTATCACGAAGCCAAAGGTGCCATTCCAAAGTCGGTAGAGCGTTTGGGCAGTCTCAGTTTGGCGTTTCCACCATCCGCCGAAGGCACGTCCAAAGAACCAGCTGTGCGTCCACCACACAGCGTCATGAATCAGCAAGAGTCCGATGGCTCCGAACAGCAGCCTGCCAATGAGTTCGCCCCAAGTCACGACGGCGGAAGCTTAGAGCCGAGACCATTGATGCGATGCCGAGTGCGAAGCTTCGCCTGAGACGGCCAGCAGCGTCATCAGCTATCAGAGTGTCAGCTGCGCTTGGGAAATCAGGTATATCGGCGCGCGCTGTCTCGCCTGATCCAGATAGGCCATGCTGGTCGCCCGGCTGCGAAGGCGATCTCGGACTGGGTTGTCAATTACGGCGGCTAGGGATTGGCCCTCAACGTCGGGCTTGGGAGAGTCACACGATCAGCCGAAGGCTGTCTGTCAGAGCTGTCGGCCGTCCCTAAACGCCCACATCGAATGATTTAGGTTGCCCGGCGATGTCGCGACGACTTCCGCGCGATGAGGATGATCCCAACTATTGCGCAACCTAGGAGGCTTCCCACAATGAGGACCGCCCAGAACCCGAACGCCGGGATCGCTGGATCGTATACGTCATTCGGGCAGTCAGTCGAACCATCCAGGCACGACACGTTGGGCATCGTCGCCGCGTAGATGATCGACACGGTGTCGCCAGGCTTCAGTGCGAGGACGTCTCTATCTTGGCGTTGGCGTTGGCGAAGCCGTCGTAGGTCCGTCCCGCCACTCTGTAGCGATACGCCAGCGCGGGGTCGCCGCCCAGTCCGTCGATCAGCGGTTCGACCACAGTACCTGTGGCAGCGACCGGATCGGTTTCTAATTGCCGCAACCTCCGGACTCGTGACGCCGTCGAGTTGCTGCCACGTTGCAGGTCCTATCGCGGCGATGAGCCCGATGGCGCCCCAGCCGATCCCAGCCGCCACTCCGAGCCGCACTCCTCGTCTAACGGACCGAAGGGTCTCCGGTTTCTATCTCGCGAGTCAGTTCCGGATCTGACCAGCCCAGGGTCGCTCCGGCCTCGCAGGAAGTGGATGTGCGGGACTATCCGCGTGAAACACCGTTAGTGCGATTGTTTTGATGTGTGTGTGGTAATTCATCGAGCTCTGCTATGAGACCGCTCAGACGATCAACGCGACCAAGTAAGCAAACGACTGCCACGATGACTGCCGAGCCGGCGGACTCTGGCGGACGTCCGTGGCAAACTGGCGTGCTGACTGGCCAGTTTCGAATACAAACGCACTGTGATGGACGCCAACGAACACGCATCGGGCCGACTTGAAAGCCATTAGGCTTCCGCGAGGTCATGAGGCCGAATGAAATCGATAGGTCCGACTGCATTTCATGAGGGACCTAGGCAAGGCCCCGACCCGACCGACTTAGGTCACCCCATCCCAATCAGCTTTGTTTTGGGCCGTAACGAGGTTGCGGTTGTGGGCGTGACTGCCTTCATTGCACACCGCAACGGCTTCGCATTCACAGTGAACATGTTGTTTGCCGACCCTCAAAACAGTCTGACCCCGCTGCGTCCCATGCATCAAATGAAACTGGCCCAGGCACGCGGGGAAGATGCCCCTCCGCCCGGCGAGCAGTTTCACATCGGTCTGACCTTCAGCGATGGCTCGTCGGTGACGAGCTCGGGCGAGTTCGTCTTCGAAGGTGGACCTGAAACGTACCTAACGCTATTGGACGGTTCCGGCGGCGGCGTGGTGTCCACGCTACGGTGGTATGTCGAGCCACTTCCTCCGCCAGGTCCGATTGCATTCTGGTGTGAATGGCCGACGGCAAGCCTCTCATTTCGACATCAGCTGGTCATTGGAACCGAGATCCAAGATGCCGCGAAGGAATCGAAGGATCTCGGCCGCAAGACTGAATGACGGGTAAACAACGGGACGAGCGTCTGCACCGAAAGGCAGTGGAGTTGGTTCGAGCCGCCTACGACATCGCCGATCGGATGCGCGACGTCGACTTGGCCGCCCTCAACGAGGCGCGACGTCCGACGCTGCGGTATCACGCTCAGTACGAACTCGTAATGGAGTTCATAAACCGAGCGGGCGCCATGCTCGATTTCGCCGGGCAGCTCGGCCTGATCGACTCGGATGAGTCGGTAGCGATACTGCGACATTTCAATCCCGACCTTTACCAATGGCTGGCCGACGAGGACAAGCGTCTTTCGTCCGGACCATGAGGCCGCCTTGCACTGCTGCCATTAGTGCTGCCAACGCGGTGAACGTCCACGCTAGGGAGCGCACCTCGGCGGACAGTTGGTCCCGCCAGCCCAATACAGAACGGACTCGAATGACCTCCTAAAGACGTTCGCGAACGTCGCGGGCGGCAACTTTTAACTCCTGGTCGAAGTCACCGAACGCAAACGTCGATGGTCGCGCGGCTCATGCCGTTTTCTGTCTCTGCCGACGGAGGATCTTGGCCTTCAATGATGGATTCACCATCGTGACGTATTCATCGAATACGTCTGGGTCAATATCGACCGGCCCGCCGCCAGCCCAATGGCGATCGAGGCCATCTTTCCTGATGCCTGAGATCCAGAACTCTTCCCCTGTCACAACGTCGACGTAGTTGCCGGAGACGCCCTCTCGGCGTTGCATCGTCCGGCCGCGATAGTAAAGCCTGCGGCCGGTCTTAGACGTTCGGACTCGACCAATCCATGCTGGCCCTCGATCGTTCTGATTTGACTTGAGCTCGACGTACATGATTCGTTCAGCGTGTGCCATCCGCGGCTAGCCTAGCCTCGTTGTTAACCCGGCGACCAATGCCGACGATGACCTTTCGGTGCCTTGCTGGTCTCGAGGAACCGCCACCAGATCGCTGTATGCCCCGGCAGTCCCCAAAGGCTGTAGCGAACACGGTTGACTGCCAAATTGACTGCCAAGCCGGCGAACTCTGGTGGACGGCCGTGGCAAAACCGGCTAGCTAAAGCCGAGGTTTCGAATACAGACGGACGCTGGCGGACATAGACGAACACGCGTTGGCTCGACTTGAAAACCGTTAGGGTCACAAGGCCCTCGGGGGTTCAAATCCCTTTGACCCGTTGCTCCTGAGGTGTTCCCGAAGCTGCGCCTGGACCATCCTCTGCGTAGTCAAACGCCGCGGCAATCAGCACCTTCACCCGCTTGGCGCGGTCGATGCGTGGCGTGTACCCGATCACCTTGCGATCCTTGACATGGATGCGCTCAAACAAGGCCGACAGAAACGCGGTGCCGTGTCGCTGGATCCCCGGCGTTCCACTGACCCGCGAGCGTGGCGAGTTCAGCCGGATCAGGCTCAGTGGCGGCCATAGCCACGTACGCATCCCGTTGCCGCCGTAGTCGCGCCAACTCGCTGTGGTACTCCTTCTCAGTGATCTCCTCAGCTTGGAAGCGGGTGCCAAGCCGCTTGATCATCCGATCCATCTTGGCGACCGCATCAACCGCTGAATCCTGCTGCACAGCATCATGCTTGCGGGCTGGTGTCCTGCCTAGTGGAGGGCCATGTCAGGATCTTGTCCGCCCACGACAACAACTCAGAACATCAGTGGTTCCCGTTCCCGAACCTGAGCCGGAGTCTACGCGCTGCTTGACAGCAGCGGTATCAGCAAACGATACTCAGTCGATGTCAGGCTACGTTTCTTGGTTTGGCCATCCGAAGGGGTGGGTAAATGCGATGTTGCCCGCCTCATTCAAAGGAGTTGCTGTGCCGTGAAAGCTGTTCTGCACCGTCACATCGCAACCGATCCCATGACCGCCAAGCTGAAGTACGACTCCACCGACCTGGCCCCCATGCGGTCAGCCTGGGGGTGACCGGAGACATCGTGACGGTCAGGGCAGGAGGAGAGACGATTGCCGCTGCACGATTGGGCGAGCGGGACTACATCACGTTTGAGCAGGAGGCTGCCCAGGCTTAGCCACGGTGGAACCGGCATCAGTCTTTGGGCTCATCAAGGGTCTGTTCGACGGATCACAGGTGTCTTCGGTGTGGTCGTGCCCAAGCTGGAACTCACCTATGAGGGCGGGAAGCCACCCTACTTTGAGACGGACGAGTGGACAGCTTGGGTGTCGGCTGAGGCGGACGAGGAGGGGAATGTCATCACAAGGGCAGTAGCAACTCCCCGGCGGTGGTTTCGGGTCGGGATCAAGAACCGATCCATAGAAACGGTTGAGGATGTGCGGGTGGAGTTGGTGTCCATCGACCCACCGGTCATCGGCCACCTCCCACTCTCACTGTCGATCATGCACGGCACTTCGCAGCCGCTAACAGTCCACCGCGCGAAGGAACCGACCTACTTTGCCGACGGGATCCTCAAGCTCGACAACCAAGACCGGATGAGCATCATGAGCACGACCACAACGCCACGGACGCTCGGCGGGATAGCGGCAGGCCGGTACCGGCTCGGCATCCGCGTTACGGGCCGTAAGACGCCCGCCGTGACCAAGCACTACGTGGCCGACGTTGACGATCAGCGGCGGTTGGTTTTCATTCAGGACTAGCAAGGGGTGTTTGTCGTGAAAGCCGAAGAGCATGACGTAAGCGTGCAGCAGACGATGGGTGGCTGGTCGGCGGTCTGTTCGTGTAGGTGGAGCACCGGGACACCCGATGAGAGGGGAATAAGCCGTGAGGAGATCATGAAGCGAGTCCGGGATCACCGATCAGGCCGCACAGTAAGCAACTGAAACAGCGGCTGGCGGACGGGCTGGGATTTGAACCCAGGACAGGCTTGCACCTGTACCAGTTTTCAAGACTGGCGCCATCAGCCGGACTCGGCCACCCGTCCGCGCCGATCTAGGTTAGTCGAGGATCAGTCTGTAGCCTTCCGGCGCATGCTCGGGAGTGACGGCTGAGATCCCTCCCCCTCCGCGCCCGCCTGGTCGACGGTCGGGCTCCTATCAGTCGGCGACCGCCAGCCAACCCGGGGCCGGGCGCGTCAACCTGTGCTCGGCGACCAGCCTCTCCACTGTCGCTTGCGGGATCGGCCAGGTGAACCAGTTTCTCAGATCACTTTCCGGGGCCAGGACCGCGGCGCGAATCGCCGCCATCAGCACCGCGTCGTGTGGATAAGGGACCCTGCCAGGCTTGTCTATGGCGTCTTCCCACCGGCGCAGCGGCGCGAAGTGCCATGTCGACTCATCCTCGAATACGAGCCCTTCGCCAAGGACTGCTCCCACGCGCTGCAGCTTGTCGCGCGCTCTCTTCAACCGCCTGCGATCCCATGCCAACTCGACCTCCAGGTCATCCAGCGTCGACTCACCGTGCTTGGCCAGATGAGCGAGGAGCGCCGCCTCATCGCCCTCCGCTGCGGCGATTGATTGCCGGACCAGCGGATCGAACAGTCGCGCCGTCTCCGCCGTCAGGTAAAGAGTCTTGCCGCGATGCAATTTCGTGAGCACCGTTCCGGGTCGTTGCCCCAGTTGGAACGACCAAATCCATTTCGTTCGGGGCCAGAGGTCAAAGCCTCTGCCGCCGGCTCGCCCGGGCACCTCATGGCAGGCGCCGAAGAGGCTCGGCAGGGCCGAGTCAGGCATGCGGGTGAGGAGTCCGCGACCGGCGAGGAAGGCGGCTGCTTCGTCGAGCGAGTGCAGGGCTCGATCTGGCGTCAAACGGCATTCGAGGTTGCGCCGGCGCTCGACGGCGGTCAGCTCCTCAGTCATAAAGAAGATCGCTCTCTCCCCTCGGCGGGGAGAGAGGTGGCGGGTGTTTCTACCACGTCACACCACCTTGAACGAATCCTGGTCCCAAATCGATCGTTCCAACAGGAACACCCTTGCGCTAGAGCAGGTGCTCGGCCAGGAACTCCAGGATCCGCCGGTTCGAGGTCACCTGGTTGGGAAGCGTCGCGATGCCGTGCCCTTCGTCCTCGAAGATCATCAACTCGGCTCCGGTCGCGCGCGCGATCTGCTGACTCTCCTCCACCGGCACGCGGGGGTCGTTGCGACCATGGATGACGAGGAGCGGCGCTTTGATCGACGCGGCGCGGTGTATCGGGCTGATCTCACGCAGAAACTCTGATTGGGCGCCGTTCGGGTCGCCGTACTCGTTCATCCTCAGGACCCCGCGCCACGGCGGCATGTTCTCGAAGAACGTATGCCAGTCGGCGATTCCAACCACGTCGACGCCCGCGTCCCACAGGTTCGGGTCGTCGATCAGCACGGCCAGGGTCATGAATCCGCCGTAAGAGCCGCCCATCGCCGCCGTCTTGCTCGCGACTCCCGTCCGCTTGAGATGTCGCGCTGCCTCGGATCCGTCGTTGACGCCGTTCCACCGCAGCTCCTTGTCGTCGAGATTCTGGAAACGCATCCCGTAACCAGACGAGCCTCGGACGTTGGGTAGAAACACGTTCACGCCGATCGAATTCAGCAAGTGCGCCATCGGCTGGAACGACGCTCGCGATTGCCCCTCAGGGCCGCCATGGAACTCAACCACGACCGGCCGCGGCTGCTCATCTATCCGGTAGAAGAGGCTCGGGATGCGCAGGCCGTCGAATGTCTCGTAAACGGTTTCGACCGGAACCACGAGGTGTCCTGGGGTCTCGCCGGAAGATGTCCAGCGCTCCCCTCCTGGCCATTCGTAGATCTCGGCCGGGTGGATGGGCAGCTCCCAGCTGACGAAGAACCCAGATGAGTCAGGCTTCCAGGTCAGGTGATAGTCCGCGCCGCCGCTGTGGTCGGCGGTGACAACACCTGGCGGGAGCACGACGCGCTCGAGGACATTGCCGGAATCCAGATCGATGACGCGCAGCCCGTCGTAGATGCCTTCGTTCACGACGATCGCGGCCTTGTCCAACGACGGTGCGAGAGTCACGCCTTCGAGGTCGTGCTGCTCGTCGAACAGCCACCGCGCGATCTGCTCGGGCCTGTCGGGATCCACCATGGCGAGGCCCAGGAAGTCGCGACCGAGGTCGGTCATCACCACGAGCCCCTGATCGAGCCACGCGACAGGGCGCACACGCAGAGCGTCGGGTAGAAGGCGAGTCATCGACCCATGGCGGTCGACCGTGTACGCCTCCGTGGGCGAACCCAGAACCTCGACCACCGCGGCCCGATCGCCTGCCGGGCTCCACGCCGCCCACTCCCAGAATCCACCTGGTTCGACCCACCTGGCCATCGACCCTGTCGCCAGGTCGAGCTCACCCAGCACCATGTCCGCCTGGCCGTCCGGATTCCAGCTCAGGCCGACCTTGCTCCGGCCCGGATGCAAGGTGATTGAGGTATGGATCGCGTGCGGGTCCGAGGTCAGCTGCCGATAGCCCGCGTCGGTGATCAGACCCAGCTGCCAGATCTCGTCGCCCCCGCGGTCCGTGCGTACGAGCAGTCCCAGCGGCGTGTGCGCGTGCGGGAGCATGCGTGTTTCGCTCTCCACTGCGCGGACCGCAGTCGCCGCGGCGCCGTCCTGGCGGAAGACCTGCGGCACGCCGGTGATGTTCGAGGAGAAATAAAGCCTGCCCGCGTCATCTGGAAGCGGTCGCGTCGCTCGAACGACCGATAGCAACTTTTCGATGCGGGCTGGATCGGTCGAAAGGATTGAGGAATCCAATCGTCCGAGTGTAACTTCGACCTGAGCGATGGCCGAGGATCGCGTGCTCGACGACTTCGCTGACCAGTCGGGGCGCGAGTCGACGATTCCGCGGCTCGGAAAGAGCGGTGCCCGCTACCCGGTCAGAACCGCCGACTTCACGCCGCAACGCGTAACCTTCCGAGCCGATTTCGCGCTTCACCGTGAGGTGGCGGACATCACGCCTGCTCGCGTGGGTCAGCTGTCGCCCGACGGGCGGTGGCGCTGGGACGGCGCTGCCTGGCGCGCCGTCGAACCTCCCTCTTTGCCCGCGTGGGCGAGCACCCGCGTCGCATGGAGCGCGGGCTCGGCTGCGATGGCGGCCGCACTCGTGGTTGGATTGCTCGCCGACCAGGCGCTGCGGACAAGTACCTTCGGGCTGGGCGCCACGCTTACCTTCGTTGTCGGCGGCGTGATGGCCGTCACCCTCGGCAGGCTCCAGCGAACCGAGTCCCGGTTGCTCTTTGGTGGCGCCGTGCTCTTTGCGCTCTGGTTCAGCCTGCGAGCCAGCCCCTGGTTGATGTGGCCCGACCTCGTCGCAGCGTTGATGCTGCTCGGCCTCGCCACCTCGTTCGCGGTGCGCGGCTCGGTGTTCGACCTCGGTGCCACGGAGCTCGCTGCACGCTTCTTCCACTCCTGCCTGCAGCTCGCGGCCGGCGCTGGCTTCATCGCAACTCCGGCGCTCAGAGCGCGAGGGCGAATGAGGTCGGCCGCACCCTACCTGCGCGGCGTGCTGCTCGCCCTTCCGATCGCGGCGCTTATCGCCGGCCTGCTGGCCTCGGCCGACCCGGTTTTCGCTTCGTTCTTCCGTCTCAACATCGACCTGGGCACGCTTCTTCTGGATCTGTTCTTCGTCCTGGTCGGGGCCCTATCGGCGGCTGGCCTGTTGCGCATCGCCGCCTCGGAACCGCTGGAACGGATCGACGGCCCGGCCTGGCGCCTCGGTGCGACCGAGACGTTGGTTGTGCTCGCCGTCCTCGACGCGGTGTTCCTGGCCTTCGCCGCGGCCCAGGTGATGGCCGCGACCGGAGGTGCCGCCGACGCGCTGCGTTCCGCCGGCGTGACGTACGCCGACTACGCCCGCTCCGGCTTTTTCCAGCTTCTGTGGGTCGCCGGCATCACGCTTGCGCTCCTGGTCCTGTTCGGTCGCGCCGGCAAGGTCAGTCAGGGCGGGGCGAGGCTAGGCTTCATCGCCCTCGCGCTTGGCGCCATCGCGCTGACCTTGATGATCGACGTCGTCGCGTTTCGCCGCCTCGGCCTCTACGAGGAGGCGTATGGCTTCACGATGCTCCGGCTGTACAGCCACGTCTTCGCTGTCTGGGTGGCTGTCGTCTTTGTTCTCCTCGCGCTCGATTTTCTCGGCGTGTGGCGCTCGCGCCGCTGGTTCGTCGGCGCGACCATCGTCACCGCGCTCGCAGTCCTGCTCGGCCTGAACATCGGCAGCCCGGAGGCCATGGTCGTTGCCCTGAACACGAGCCATGCGCAAACCGCGCACAAGATCGATACCGGATACCTTGCGGAGCTCTCGAGCGACGCCACACCTGCCCTTCTCGACTCACGCGCGCATCTCGACCCGGCTTTGCGTGATCAGGTCACCCGCGCCGCCTGCGATGGCGATAGGACCTACAGCTTTTCCTGGGCGGCCTTCAACGTCGCGGCCATGGCAGCTGCGGATGCGCGACGTAACGACTGCTAAGTTCGAATCTGGCGATGGGGGACCAGCGGGTACTAGAGAACTTCCTCGACGGTGCCGGGCGATTGACGAGCATCCCTGTCCACCGCAAGAAACGCCTCGCGGTGCTGCGCTGGCTTGCCGAGGACTTCCAGCCCGGTCGCCTCTACGTCGACTCTGAGGTTAACCAAATCATCACGCGCCGCCATCCCGACTTCGCCGCCTTGCGCCGCTACCTGATCGACGAAGAGCTGATGCAGCGCAAGCGGGGCATCTACTGGCGCACCGGCAGCGTGCCGAACGTGGGCTACGATCCGCCGTCGTGGCCCGAGCTCTAGCGCTTGTCGCGCTGCTCTCGATGGTGGTCGCGGTGACGATCGTGGTCATCGCCGGCGCTACAACGCCGGGCTATGACCCGATGACTCGGACGGTGAGTCGTCTTCCGGCGCCCGGCGTCGACGTGGCGATCGGCTTCATGGCCGTTGCGGCCTTCGCGCTTGCCGCCGCGACCGGGCGAGGCGTCGCCCTCTTGGTGGCGGCTTTCGGTTTCCTACTCGCTGCGCTCATCCACCTCGACCCGGCCTCGCAGGCCGCTACCGCCGGGCACCGGATCGCGGCGGGCGTCGCCGTGCTGGGCCTCATCGCCGCGCCTTTCGCGAGGAGCTACGGGCGGCTGTCGGTCGCGCTCGGAGTGGGGGAAGTGACGATGCTTGCTAGCGGCGCCGTGCTCCTGCTCACGCCCTTCAACGCCTGGGGCGCCTGGGAGCGGGTCCTGCTGTCCCTGGCGCTCGCGTGGATGGTCGTCGTGGCCTTGAAGATCGTCTCGAGGGAAGACACGGCCAGGGCGAGCAGCGCGACGTCGAGCAACAGCGCCTCGTACAACCCGGTCAGCAGCGTGAACAGCGCGAACACGTAGAGCAGCCCGCCGGCGACCTGTCCAGACAGCTGCCGCGAATCGACGCCCCCGGCGAGCAGCGACAGCCCGTAGAGAACCCCGGTCGCGGCCATGATCGGCCAGCCCTCCGCGGCGATCTGAGGGTGCAAGAGCTCCAGCCACGCCGCCGCCGAGATCATCAGCGCGATGTCCGCGACCGCGTCCAGGCGCGCGCCGCGCGCCGACTGCAGTCCTGTCCGCCGGGCGACATTGCCATCGAGGACGTCCGTCAGCCCGGCCGCGATCACCCCAAGGCCCACCAGCACGCCAGCACCAGCCACCGCGACCGGCCAGAGCACGATCACGATGAGCACGCGCGCCGAGGTCAGCCAGTCCGCTAGTGACATCGCCACGTTACGGCGGCCCGCCAAGCGTCGTTTTGGTGGCAAAGGAGGTTCCCTCAATGTCCTCATCGCTCCGCGTCGTCGCCATCTCCACAGGCTTCGTCCTGGTCGCCGCGCTCGCGGTCGCGGCCATCGTCGTCGCCTCGAACCGGCCGCCTACGCTGCTAGTCAGCGGGGCCACGACATCATCCACGACGGTGGAGGTCGGCATCCGGACCAGCGGCGACGCCACCGTTTCCCGAAAGCCAGACCTTGCGCTCGTCAGCGCCGGCGTCCACTCGCAGCAGAGCACCGCGGCCGGCGCGCAGAGCGACCTCGCCTCGAAGGCATCCAGGCTCATCGCCCGCATCAAGTCGCTGGGCGTTTCGGACAGCGACCTGAGCACGTCGAGCTACTGGGTCGGGCCGGTTTATGACCCGTCCGGCCAGTCGATCGCCGGCTACCGCGCGAGCGAGCAGCTGAACATCAAGTGGCACAACGTCGACACGGTGGGCAAGACGCTCGACGCCATCGTGCAGGAGGGCGGCGCCACGAACATCGGTGTGAGCTTCGGTCTCGCCGACCCGAAGTCGGCGGAGGCGGAGGCGCGCTCCCTGGCCATCGCCGACGCGCGCTCGCGCGCCCAGGCCATGGCCTCGGCCGCCGGAGTGCGGGTCGGCCCGGTCATCGCCATCAGCGACCTGTCGACCTCGAGCCGGCCTCCTGCCGGCTACGCCGCCTCCAGCGCCGCGCCGGTGACCCAGGTCCCGGTCGGTCAGATGGACGTGCAGGTCAGCGTCGAGGTCGACTTCGCCATCGCCTAAATCGCGGTGAACAGCGTGACGGCGCCGCTGGCGATCAGGACGAAGCTCCAGCCCAGGTCGAGGTTGAACCAACCGCGGCGCAGGACGCCCAGGCCAACCTTCTCGTAGACCAGTACCGACACGACGCCCATTACGAACAGCATCGCCGCCACGTGAAGCGACGCCGCGGCCACGGCCTGGAACGAGATCTCGTTGAAGCTGTGGTACGCGGCGTAGACCGGCAGGCCGAGCAAAACCGGCGCGAGCATCAACCCGGCGCCGTGGGCCGACGACATCAGGAACGACCACGTCGCAAGACCTGCCGGGCCGACCCGCATGCCGAACCCGCCCGGATGCGAGCGCGGCCGCGCCAGCTTGTAGACGCCGAAGCTGACCAGCACCAACGCCGCCAGCAGGCGGACGAAGAATGGCGGCACCAACTCTTCGCTCAGCGACACGGCGATTACCACGACGACGATCGAGGCCTCGTGCCCGATCGCGATCGGCAGCAGCGAGCCGATGACGGCGCGGCGGCTCTTCTCCTGCAGGCCGCGCGCGACGGCGAAAAGCCACCCCATCCCGGGATTCACGCCGTGGTAGGCCCCGAGCAGCACGAGCGCTGCCCAGGGCCACAACGGATTGCTCACGAGTAGCAGTAGGAGTCGGACGAGGCGTCGCCGCCTTCGAGGTGGATCTGGTGCGAGCGCTGCTCGAAGGTCGTGAAGAAGCCCTCATCGAGGCTCAACCCGCCCTCCGGCCTGGCGTGAATCAGGGTCGCCCAGCTCTTGATCCCGTCGGGATAGAACTGTTCGTCCCAGCTCTGGTAAAGCGAGTTGGTCAGGTAGGCGCGTTTGCCGTCGCGGCTCAGCTCGACCATCTGCGGCCCGCCGTTCAATGGACCGCTTGTCGGATGCGCCGCGCGCCGAACGATGCCGCCCAGGTGGACGCTGCCTGTCTGCTTAGGCTTGAATGGGTCGCTGACGTCGAACTGGAGGAACTCGCCGGTGCCCCACGCGGAGACATATAGCCACCGGTCGTCGAGCGACAGGTTGATGTCGGTGACCAACGGCGGCACGGCCTTGAAACCCTTCAGCAGCGGTGGAAGGACGTCCGGGTCGGCGGGCTCGGCGGGGATCTCGATGACCTTCTCGATCTTGTACTCGGAGCCGTCGAGGTACCAGGTCGAGATCGACGCGCTCAGGTCCTTCAGGCTGGTGACGACGCCGACGAAGCCGTAAGCCTTCGCCGGGTCGTGTGCCGGGCGCAGTTCGAGCACCATCTGGTTCTCTTTGCCGATGTCGATCTCCTGCCTGTGCCGCCGCTTGGGCAGATCCCAGATGTGGATCTTGTGGCCGTACTCGCCCGCAAGCAGGATTTCCGGGTTGACGCCGCCCTCGACCATGTTGGGCGTGCCCCATTCGCTCGTGATCGCGGTGTCGTAGCCGAGGTGCCACCAGAAGTCGTAGGCGAGCTTCTGTGGTCCGCGGTCCAGCTCCCAGCGGCCCTTGACCGCGAAGGTGTCGTGGTCGATGACGAAGACGCCGCCGGGCGCGTCGCCGTCAGGGCTGCCAAGGGCGCTGACGTAGATGCCATCGGGCCCACAGTGGATGGTGTGCGGCCGGCTGTAGCCCGCGCGGCTCGCGATCTCCTGGGCCTCGATGGTGTGAACGAGCTTCGGTTTCCTCGGGTCGGGCTTGACGTCGAAGACGTAGATACGCGAGGAGCGCAGCCCGGGCACGAGCAGGTAGCGGCGCTCGAGGTGGGGGTGCGCGGCGTATGGGCAAAGCGCCGAGCTGCACACGTTCCAGCCGAAGTGATGGAACTCGTCGCCGACGTGCGGCGCCTCGACGCGGCCGAGCTGCTTGCCGAACGAGTCTGACTTCGGATCGACATCAAGGGTCACGAGCCCGTCGGGCTTTTTGCGCGTCGGGTCGAAGGTGACCAGGTACGCGAGTGTTTCGACGGGAGCCTCCGCCGCCAGGCGCGGCGAAGGGTAAAAGGTCTGGTCCGGTCTCAGAAGGGTGGTAGCCAAGATCCTGCTGCTCCTTTCATTGGATTTGACGGGATGAAAGGGAGGTCGCCTCTCGGCCGGGCGGTATCGGCCCGGGGGCTAGCGACCTAGCAGGTACAGAAGCAGGCCTGGGCCTCGATCCGTCGGTGCGCGGGAAACCGGAGGTCCAGTCCCATGGCGATCGGTGGAGTCTAGCAAGCGCTCGGTTTTCGGTGGCGGTGGCTTATCGTGCGCGGGTCATGATGCTCAAGATCTATCCGGACCGCCGCTGGCCGGCGTTCCTGCGCGTGCTGGCGGACACGGTGGTCTTTTTCTGGACGGTGGTCTGGGCTTACCTGGGCTGGCTCCTCTATCAGACGGTGATGGGGCTCGAGGTGATCGCCGACGCCATCAAGAACACCGGGCTGACGTTCGACCAGTGGCTGGCCGCATTTCGCAAGGCCGTGCCCGGCGGGATCCCCATCCTGACCAAGTTCCTGCAGGACCTGGCCGACCTGCTGAAGCAGTACTCGGGCGACCCGCTCGTGACCACGGGGCAGAACATCCACGACGCGATCTTTCGCACAGCCGTGATCCTGGCCTTGCTTGTCGCGCTGCCACCGATCCTGCTCGTCCTGATCCCTTACACCGGCTGGCGCTGGCGCGACATGCGCGAGACGGGCGCGGCCCTGGCGTTCGTGCGGATCGCGGCGATTACAGGTCGCGCCGACGCGGCGCGGGCGGTGCTGGCCTACCGGGCGGTCTCTTCGCTGAGCTTCCGGCAGCTGATGAGCGCCTCACCCGACCCGGTCGGCGACCTGGCCGAGCATCGCTACGACCGGCTCGCGACCGCGATGATGAAGCGCGCCGGGATCGACCCGAAGCGCCTGCCCCCGCCGGACCTGCCCGAGCTGCCGCCGCATCGCGAGCGCTGAGTCCTTCTTTCTCTATCGTTGTGACGCTATGTGTCGAAGCATCAAGACCCTGCGCCACGCCGACGTTCTTGCCACCGACGAGGAGATCCGCGCCGCGGCGCGTCAGTTCGTGCGCAAGGTGAGCGGTTTCAGCAAGCCCTCACCTCGTCACGAGGCGGCGTTCGATGAGGCGGTAAACGAGATCGCTGTCGCGTCACAGCATCTGCTCGCGAGCATCGCGGGGAACCTGGCGGGGGCAGGGCACCACAGTCGATAGTCCGGACTGACGACCATTTCCGAACGATCAAAGGTCCGATAGTCCGGACTATCGCTCATTGAAAGGGGTCTAGAACTGGCAGCCTCGGCAGAAGTTCAGCGGCTCCCGGTTGGTCCCCAGCTGGCTGATCCGGTGCCCGCAGCGGGGGCACGTCTGCCCGCCCTTCATGTGCACCGCCATGAACTTCCGGTCCTGCTTCGACTCCTCGTAGTTCGGGTTGGCCAGGATCGCCTCGATCGCGCGCGACAGCACTGACGGAATCGCGTTGAACAAGGCCTCTTCCTCCCCCGGCTTCAGCGACGCCCGGCGCCGCAGCGGCAAGAGGCGCGCCTCCCACAGGATCTCGTCCGAGTAGGCGTTGCCGATCCCGGCCAGGAACTCCTGGTTGCGCAGCAGGTCCTTCAGCTCGTCGCGAAACCGCCTCAGCCGCTTGCGGAACACCTCGAAGCCCATCGAGGCCACCGAGTCGGCCTCGGGCCCCTGCGCATCCCACGCCGGAACCTCCTTCGAGCAATCGGCTACCCAGTAGATCCGGCCCATGTCGCGAAAGTCGAGGTAGCGCACCTCGACCTTGCCCTCGACCCGCAGCGTGAACACCTCCGTCGCCGGCACCGGGACGTCTGCGCCACCGATCTGAAACCGCCCGCCCAGCATCGGGTTGATCACCAGCCATCGCGGCGCCCCGCCGCCTCCCAGCTCGGTGGCGAACACCAGGTGCTTGCCGCGCCGCGTCAGCGACGTGATCCGCCGCGCCGGCAGCTCGAGGGCGAAGTTCTCGACCGGGTACCGGAGGAGGTGACCCTTCTTCGGGTTGACCGAGGCGGCCGTGATCAGCTTGCCCTCGACCCGCGGCCCGATGCGGATCCGCAGCGCCTCCAATTCGGGCAGTTCAGGCATGGGTGCAAGATACGGACAAGTCGTTTGGCGTCCGCCGGCCGGTGGGAAAACCAAAGGGCGATGCGACAAGAACGCTTCACGGAAAAGGCGCTCGAGGCTCTGCAGAACGCCGCCGAGCTGGCTCGCGAGAGCGGCAACCAGGCGGTCGAGCCGGAGCACCTGATCCTTGCCCTGATCGGCCAGGACGAAGGCGTCGCCCGGACGCTGCTCGAGCGTGCCGGCGCTTCGGTCCAGGCGATGCAGCCTGCACTGGTCTCGGCCATCGAGCACCTGCCCAAGGTGAGCGGCGGACAGACCTACTTCAGCGAGACGCTCACCAAGCACCTGCAGCAGGCGGAGCGCGAGGCCGAGCGGCTGAAAGACGAGTACATCTCCACCGAGCACCTGCTGCTCGCGCTCAGCGACCTCAAAGTCCTGAGGGACGCGGGCGCGACCCACGAAAATCTGCTCGCCGCCCTGCGCCAGGTGCGAGGCTCCCACCGCGTGACCGACCAGAACCCCGAGTCCAAGTACCAGGCCCTCGAGAAGTACGGCCGGGACATGACGGCGCTGGCCAAGGAAGGCAAGCTCGACCCCGTCATCGGCCGCGACGAGGAGATCCGCCGCGTCATCCAGGTGCTTTCGCGCAGGACGAAGAACAACCCCGTGCTCATCGGTGAGCCCGGCGTCGGCAAGACCGCGATCGCCGAAGGCCTCGCCCAGCGCATCGCGCAGGGTGACGTGCCCGAAGGGCTCAAGGGCAAGCGCGTGATCGCCCTCGACCTCGGCGCCCTGGTCGCCGGCACCAAGTTTCGCGGCGAGTTCGAGGACCGGCTCAAGGCCGTGCTCAAGGAGGTCGAAGCCTCCGACGGCAACGTGGTCCTGTTCATCGACGAGCTGCACACCCTGGTCGGCGCCGGCGCCGCGGAAGGCGCGATCGACGCCGCCAACCTGCTCAAGCCCGCGCTCGCGCGCGGCGACCTGCGCGCCATCGGCGCGACCACGCTCGACGAGTACCGCAAGCACATAGAGAAGGACGCGGCCCTGGAGCGCCGCTTCCAGCCGGTGTTCGTCGACCAGCCGTCCGTCGAGGACACGATCAGCATCCTTCGCGGCCTTCGCGAGCGATACGAGGTCCACCACGGCGTGCGCATCAAGGACGCCGCGCTCGTCGCCGCGGCAGTGCTCTCCAACCGCTACATCACCGACCGGTTCCTGCCCGACAAGGCGATCGACCTGATCGACGAGGCCGCCGCGCGCCTGCGCACCGAGATCGACTCGATGCCGGCGGAGCTCGACGAGCTCGAGCGCCAGATCCGGCAGCTCGAGATCGAGCGCCAGGCGCTGAAGAAGGAATCCGACCGGGCCTCGAAGGAAAGGCTCGCCGGGCTGGAGAAGCAGCTGGCCGAGTTCAACGAGAAGCGCACGGGCCTCCGCTCGCGGTGGAACCAGGAGAAGGATGTCATCACCAAGATCCGCGCCCTCAAGGCAAAGCTGGAGGAGGTGCGCGCTGACGCCGAGCGGGCGGAGCGCGCGTCCGACTTCGCCAAGGCCGCGGAACTGCGCTACGGCACGGCGGTCGAGATCGAGAAGCAGCTCGACGAGATGAACGGCCGGCTCGTCCAGCTGCAGGGCGGCCACCCGCTTCTCAAGGAAGAGGTGAGCGAGGAGGACATCGCGAGCATCGTCGCGAAGTGGACGGGCATCCCCGTCTCCAGGCTGATGGAAGGCGAGGTCGCGAAGCTCATCCAGATGGAAGGGCGGCTGCACGACCGTGTCATCGGCCAGGACGAGGCGGTCACCGCCGTCGCGAACGCGGTGCGGCGCTCGCGCTCAGGCCTGTCGGACCCGAACCGGCCCGTTGGATCGTTCATCTTCCTCGGCCCGACCGGAGTGGGCAAGACCGAGCTGGCGCGGGCGCTGGCGGAGTTTCTGTTCGACGACGAACAGGCGCTCATCCGGCTCGACATGTCCGAGTACCAGGAGAAGCACACGGTCGCGCGCATGCTCGGCGCGCCGCCCGGCTACATCGGCTACGACGAAGGCGGCCAGCTCACCGAGGCGGTGCGCAGGCGGCCTTACTCGGTCGTGCTGTTCGACGAGATCGAGAAGGCGCACCCGGACGTGTTCAACGTCCTGCTCCAGATCCTCGACGACGGGCGCCTCACCGACGGCCAGGGCCGCACGGTGGACTTCCGCAACACGGTCCTGATCATGACCTCCAACCTCGGCGGTCAGCTGATCCAGGAGATGGCCAACCGGCCGTTCGAGGAGGTCCGCGAGGCGGTGCTGGCGGTCTTGCGAGACCACTTCCGCCCCGAGTTCCTGAACCGCGTCGACGACGTCATCGTCTTCAAGGCGCTGACCCAGGAGCAGTTGGGCGCGATCGTCGACATCCAGCTCGCGCGGCTGCAGAAGCGGCTCGACGAACGCAAGATCACGCTGGTCGTCGCGGACGCGGCGCGCCAGCTGCTGATCGAGCGGGGTTGGGACCCGGTTTACGGGGCGAGGCCGCTGAAGCGGGCGATCCAGCGCATGGTCCAGGACTCGCTGGCGATGATGCTGCTCGGCGGCAAGTTCGCCGACGGCGACGTCGTCGAGGTGGACGTCAAGGGCGGCGAGCTGGTCTTCGAGAAAGCAAACCCGAAGGCGAGGGCCGCCGCGTCGGCCTGACTAGGTACAGACGGCTCCAGGCGCCGGAAGCGTCAGGTTGAGCATGTAGGCGTCTTCCGCCGCGTGCGCGCATGGGCTCACGTCGTAGGAGGTGTGCCCGTTGCCCTGCCGGGTCAGGAGCACGGAGCCGCTGATCTGCCGGTTGACGGACTGAGCCTCTGAGTACGGCGTCGCCGGATCGTTGGTCCCTCCGACCAGGAGGATCGGCGGCGCACCGTTCACCGGGATCGGCTCGTTCGAGTGCTTCGGCTTCACCGGCCACTCGGCGCACTGCAGGTTCGAGTACTGGCTCCAGGCGCCGAAGAACGGGGAGGCGCTGGCGAATGCGGGGCCCAGCCGGTCGTACGAGGCGATGTCAGTCGGCACCGCGAAGTCGAGGCAGTAGGTCGCCCAGTCGATGCTGACGAAGTTGTCGTAGGTCCCATCCGCGTGGCGATGGACGTACTCATCCGCCAGCGCGAGCAACAGCGTGCCGTCCCCACGGTCGAGGCCGGCGAGGGCAGCGTCGAGGTAGCTCCAGAACTGCTGGCTGTACAGCGTCAGCAAGACGCCCGTCATGGCGAGCGAGCGGGTCAGCTGCCGGTTTCCGACCCGCAACGGATTCGTATCCAGCCGGGCCATGTCGGCCGAAAGCTTCGCCGCCGTGCGTGCGGGGCGGCTCGCGAGGTAGGCCTGCAGGTTTTGCTCGAACCCCCTGACCTGGCCGAGCAGGCTGTCGTTCGCCGACACGGTTGGATCGACGACCCCGTCCAGGGACAGGGCGCGCACTTGTGTGGGAAACAGGTGCGCATACCACTGGCCGATAAAGGTCCCGTAGGAGTAGCCGAGGTAGGTCAGCTTTTCGTCGCCCACCGCCTCGCGGATCTGATCGAGGTCCCGCGCCGTGCTCGCGGAGTCGAGGTAGGGAAGAAGGTCGCCGCTGTGCTGCTCGCACCCGGCGGCGAAATTCTTGTTGGCGTCGATCGCCGCCTGCTTTTCCTGCGGGTCGTCCAGGACTGAGTCCAGCGCGACGTAGGCGTCGAGCTGCGCATTGTCCAGGCACTGGACGGGGGTGCTCGCCGCCACTCCACGCGGATCCCAGGTCACGAGGTCAAAGCTGCCGTTCAGGTTGCTGTAGGTCCGGACGTCGCTGCGCAGGTAGTCGATGCCCGATTCGCCCGGGCCTCCAGGGTTGATGAGCAGCGAGCCCATTCGCGACGACGGAACCGTGGCCGGCTTGCGAATCAACGCCAGCGAGATCTTTCGGCCGTCGGGCTTTGAATAGTCGAGAGGGACCTCCAACGAGCCGCACTGGAATCCGCCACCGCAGGCGGCCCATGCGATCTTGGAGGGTGGAAGCGATGGGGTCGGGCTGTGGGCCGCGTTCGGTTGGCCGCGCGTGCAAGCAGCGAGGAGGATCGCGACGAGCGCCATGACCTTTGCCCCGCGACTCGTCACGCCATCGAGTGTACTAAGAGGCGCACACCGTCCCAGGGGCGGGCAGCGTCAGGTCGATCAGGTACGCGTCCTCGGCGCTGCGCGCGCAGACGCTGGTCGCGTACGACGTGTGCCCGTTCCCGGTGCGCGTGAGCAGCACCGAGCCGGGGATCTGCTTGGTCATCGACTGCGCCCCGGCGTATGGCGTCGCTGGATCGTTGGTGCCTCCGACGAGAAGGATCGGTGGCGCGCCGCGGACCGTGAGGCTCTCGTAGACGGACCGTGACCGCACCGGCCAGAAGGCGCACTGGAGGCCCGCATACTGGATGACCGGGCCGAAGATCGGCGACGCCTTGGCCAGGTCCGGCCCGAGCGCGTCGTAGGCGGAGATGTCTGTGGGAGCGTAGAAGTCCATGCACGCCGTTCCCTGGTTGCCCCCGTTCTCCAGGTTCGAGTAGTGGCCGTCGGCATCACGTTCGTGGAGGAAGTCGGCAAGGTACAGGAGCAGCCGGCCGTCGCCGGCGTCGACTTCGGTCATCGCCTGGTCGAGGTAGGTCCAGTAGGACTGGTCGTACATCGTCAGCGCCACGCCATCCATCGCCAGGCTGCGCGTGAGCTGCCGGCCGCCGACCTCCAAGGGCGTCTGGTCGAGCCGCGCCATCGCCGACTTGAGCTTCCGCTCGGGATCGCCAGATCGCCCGTAGGCACAACTCGTGGTTGCCCGGCACCACGCGAAGAACGCCTGCAGGTTGCTATCGAAGCCCGCGGTCTGCCGGACGATTCCGGTGTCGCCGGTCGCCGTCGAGTCGACGACGCCGTCCATCACCAGCGCGCGTATGTGCTTCGGGTACAGGTGCGCGTACCACTGGCCGATGTAGGTGCCGTACGAGAACCCGAGGTAGCTGAGCTTCGGGTCGCCGAGCCCTGCACGGATTCGATCCAGGTCTCGCGCCGTGTTGTCGGTGTCCATGAAGGGAAGCAGAAAGCCGCTGTTGCGCTGGCAGCCGGCGACGAAGTCCTTGGTCGCTTTGACGTACGCGTCTCTTTCGGCGGGGTCGTCGAGCACGGTGTCGAGCGCGAAGTAGGCGTCGAGCTGCTCGTCGCTGAGGCATTTGACCGGCGTGCTCTGGCCGACGCCGCGCGTGTCCCAGGAGACGAGGTCGAACCGCTGGTTGAGGTTGGCGAAGAACTCGCTCGCGTTCCGCAGAAACTCGAGCCCTGACGCGCCCGGGCCGCCAGGGTTGAGGAGAAGCGACCCGATCCGGCGCGAACGTTCCTTGGCCGGCTTGCGGATCAGGGCGAGTGCGATGGTCCGGCCGGACGGTTTGGTGTAGTCGAGGGGCACGCGAAGGGTGGCGCACTGGAACCCGCCCGAGCACGATTGCCACGCGAGCTTGAGCATGGGGTGCCTCGGGTCGCGCCCGGCGCCGAGAGGAATCTGGCCGCAGGACGTCGCCAGGAGCACGGTGAGAAGCAGCAACCCCACCGCGCGACGCCTCACAAAGTGAGTCTATGTGAGCGGGTGTAACCTGCCCCTGGGTTGCGAAAGCCGGTCGAGGTGACGGCCGAGGAGCTGGCGCTGCTCGTGGAGGCGCTCCAGGACGCGGCGTTCTATAGAGACACCCGCTCGCACGTGCTGCGAAGCGCCGTGAGGAAGAGGGGAGGGGCGCCGCAGGGGCGCGACGAGCACCGGGCGAAGGCGCGTGCTTATCAGGCGCTCGCGGCCCGCCTTAAGAGTTGAAAACCGCCCCTTTGACGCCGGCCGAAACCCAGTGGGTGGCGAACCAGGTCGCAATCGCCGTCGCGATCGCGGAGTCCTACACGGGAGGCAGCGAACCGTTGCCGTCGCTGGCGCGCCTCGACGCGACCTGGATCGCCTGGCGAGGCGATTCGTCTGCCAACCGCCTCGACGCGAACACCGTCGTCAACGGCCTCGGGATCGCGTTCGGCAAGCATCTGATCGAGTCATTCGGTCTTGATTGGGTAATCGCGACCGATGAGTACGGCACGGATGTTGCGGTCTTCGGAGAACCACACGCGGTCACGTTCTTCCCCGCGAACATGATCGCCAAGCGGCTGGACGAGCCGCCGGGACCGATCTTCACGCTGCTGCACCGAGCGGCCACCGACAGTGTCACGCAGCTAAGGGCGAAGAATTAGCGGCCCATCCACGTGTCCAGTGCGGCCAGGAATCCAGCCAGGTCGTCGCGGAAGATCGAGTGTCCTGAGCCTGGAACCACGGCGACGTCGAAGCCCGCGCGTCGCAGCTCATCGGCGTCGGGCGGCGGGACGAGGTCGCTGGCGTCGGCCAACATCACGAGAGACTTCGTCGACGGTGACCTGGGAGCGAGGTCGTGGCCGGCGCCGGTAAGAAGGCCTTCGATGCATCGCGGATCAAACCTGGCCATCGATGCGAGACGGGCGGCGATGTCCTCGTCCGCCCAGCGGGGATGCGCCTGACAAAGGAGCATCTCGTCCCACTCGAGGTGCGCGCGGAATTCGGACGCATCGCGCCGGTGCTGCTGGGGCGTCAGCTTCCAGGCCGGGTCGACGAAAACGGCGCGGCTCGGCGCGAGCCGAGCGACCGCGAGGGCGAGTGACATGCCGCCGAGCGAGTGCCCTATGGCGAGGTCGGCACCCCGAGGCAGCGTCTCCACCAGGTCGTCGGCCCAGGCCTGAGGGGTGTATTCACCTCGAGGGCTGAAGCCGTGGCCGCGCAGGTCGGGCATCAGGACGCGGTAGCCACGCTCCGTCAGGGCCGGCGCGACTCGACACCATGCGCCGTGGTCGGAGAGGAGGCCGTGGACGAGGATCGCTGTCCGCGGACCGTCGCCGGCCTCGGTGAGGTGGAGCCTCAGGTGCCTAGGTTCTCAGGTACTTACGAAGCGCCTTCGTCAGCAAGAAAGCGATGTAGAAGGCCCAGACGATCGACGCCAGGGCTATAGCGTCGATGATCAACGCGCTGATGCCGAGGATGGTCGCTGCTGATTCCATGGCGAGAGTCTAATTTGCGCTGAACCACAATCTCCGCCGCTATGAGCTGGTCTCAGCGAACGTAGAAGCGACGCTAAAGCGTCTGGTTAATCCGCGCTGAACCACTCACAATGCGTAGGCGATCCTCGCGTGGTTGGCCGCCGGCTCCATCGACCAGGCGACGCTGCGTGGTTTTCGCGACAGAAGGGAAGGGCAGGGACAAGACCGAACCTAGGTTTGTAGGATCGGCAGGCCCGCGTCACTGGGTAGGCGCGAGGAGGGGTCATAGATGAAGCGTTTTCTTGTCGCACTCATGGTGGCGGCATTGGCTGCGATTGGCTATGGCACCGCCACCGCGTTCGCGAACAGCGGCGACGGCGCCGGCACCGCCTTCAAGGCGGGGTACTCCGTGCCCGCCATTGATGGCGGGACTTCCACCTGGACCTGTTCAGGTGCGCACGTGGTCAACAAGTCCAGCTTCAAGGACAGCGAAACCTGCGTTGTCAGCGTCGATGTGGCCGGCTACGCGAACGGTACCTACAGCGGGAGCCCTGCGGGCTTCCTGGCCGGATCTCCATTCGGTGCCGGCACTGAGTGGAGTTCTGACTTCGCGGGCGAGAACGGGGCAGTCGCTATGAGCTGGACCATCGTCGAGACCGACAACGGTGACGGCACCTTCACGCTGGACATCCTCGCGTTCTACAACAGCTAACTGAAACACCTGGTCAGGGCGCGCGCGGTGCGCCCTGACCCTTTGCACGTCTTGCTTCCCTAAATGAGGGTTTAGCTAGCTGACCGCGACTCCGACTGAACATAGACTGGCCACCCGTGCGGAAGAATATTCTCGCCGTTGCCCTGCTGGCCTTGCTTGCCTTCTCGGGGGGCTTGTTGATGACCTACGTTGCCCCTCCGTACGATCCGTTCGCACATCGAAGTCACGTGTTGTACGCCCTTGCATGGGGTATCGCATTGCCGGGCTTCACGGTGATGGCTTATTGGATCAGCGTGAAAGGGAAGGCGTGGCATACGCTCGCGTTTGGCGCCACGGTTGGCGTCGGCTTGCTGTTCTTCATGTTGACGTCCAACTCTCCGGACGATCCTTGGCCCGATCGACTTGTATGGTCGGTCGGCATCGCGGCCTCGTTCGCTGCTGTGGTGGCAATTGAAGCGCGGATTGCAAACCGCGGCCCGTCAAAGTAACGGTGCGGTTTTCTGACGATTCGTGGGCGCCTGGCCGAGCCCATGGATTTGCGTCGAGCTGATTCTTGGCGCCACGGCCCATCTTGGGAATGGTTCTGAGCTTGCTCGATATCGTCTACCGCCATCCGCTCGCTCCCCGGCCGCCGGACCATCCCGGAGCATCGCTGCGTTTTTGGCTCCGGTTCGTTACTGTGCTCCTGGCGCCTGTCGGGCTCCTTCTGTTACCTGCAGAGTGGAGTACGTCCCACATTTCGGCGCTGGTCTGGGGGGTCGCCGGTCTTGCCTCGGGCGCTGTTGCTTTCTTCGCCGGCCGGCCGTGGCCCGTATCGAAGTGATGCCCTTTGCAAATGGCGGGAAGGGAGGGATTCGAACCCTCGAGGGAGCTTTACACCCCCTACCCGCTTAGCAGGCGGGTGCTTTCGGCCACTCAGCCACCTCCCCGACAAGGCGCCGCCGTCGCTCGATTCTATTCGACCCCAGCCGCTCTCCATACTTAGCACCCGATGGAAGCCCCCGGCGGACCAGGCGCGCCCCCGATGTGGGGGCCTGGACGCAAGATGGCGTTCGGAGCAGCGCCAGGTCCGAGGAGCAAGGTCTGGTACACGCTCGCCGACGGCACCCTCAGCGAGGTCTTTTTTCCCTTCATCGACCGCGTCGCCCTGCACGAGCTGCGCTTCTTCGCCTCGGCAGGTGGCGCCCCGCCCGTCGACGACTCCGCCGACGGTGAGCACTCGATCGGCTGGCTCGCGCCGGGCGTTCCGGCGTTCAAGGTCGAGACGACCCACCACGAATACCGCCTGACCAAGGAGTTCTTCTCCGACCCCGAGGAGAACGCAGTCCTGGTCGCGGCCACCTTCACGCCGGAGCTGCCCGACCTGCGCCTGTACATGCAGGCGAGCGCGCACTTGCAGCCTTTCACCGAAGGCAACTTCAGCAGCGTCATCGACACCCATCCGCCGGCGCTGCTCATGCAGCAGCAGGATGTGTGGATCTGCATCGTCGGCCCTTTCAGCCGCGCCTCCGCCGGCTACTTCCGCTCCTCCGACGTTCACATCGACCTCAGCGACGCCGACGGCAAGTTCACCTACCGCTACGACCGGGCCGGTCCGGGGAACGTTTCGGTCGGCGCCGAGATCGGCGTCCGCGCCGGCGCGTTTCAGCTCGCCATCGGCTTTGCGCACAGCCGCGCGGATGCCGAAGAGATCGCCCGCACGGCCCTGCAGAAGGGCGCCGGCGCGGTGAAGCAATCATTCGAACGCGCGTGGCGGACGCAGGTCGAGATCCCGCGCGCCCTCGGCAAGGTCAGCGGCGACGAGGGCAACCTCGCGCAGGCATCGTTCGCCATCCTCCACTGCCTCGAGGACAAATCGCACGCCGGCGCGTTCATCGCCGCGCCCGCCGCGCCGTGGGGCGAGACCAACCACGACGGCAACCACGTGTATCACCTCGTCTGGCCGCGCGACCTCTGCCGCATCGCCACCGCGCTTCTCGACGCGGGCGACAGCGACGCGGCGCTGCGCGCGTTTCGCCACCTGCAGGCCCACCAGCGCCCCGACGGGAGCTGGTATCAGAACTGGGCCGTCGACGGGACGCCGCACTGGCAGCAAACAGAGCTCGACGAGGTCGCGCTGCCGATCCTTCTTGCGTGGCGGCTCGGCGTCGCCGGCTGCCTCGACCACGACCCATATCCGAGGATGGTCCGGCCCGCCGCTCAGTACCTCCTTCGCGAAGGTCCTGTGACGGCCCTCGACCGCTGGGAAGACGCGGGCGGACTTTCGCCGTCGTCGCTCGCCACCTCTATCGCGGCCCTGGTCGTTGCCTCGGAGTTCGCGCACGACGCCGGTGAGCACGTGGCCGCGAGCCACTTCCGGGCTGTCGCGGACTACTGGAACGACCGCGTCGAGGCGTGGTGCTCGCTGCCCAGCGGCCAGTACGTGCGGCTGGGATCAGACCCGGACAAGCGGCCGGCAGAGGGCGCCATCGCGCCTGAGTTTCTCGAGCTCGTCCGCTACGGCCTGCGCCGGCCGAAGGACGAGCGAATGCTTCGCAGCCTGCAGGGCGTCGACACCTCGCTCAAGGTCAGCCTTCCCGCCGGACCAAGCTGGCGGCGTTACGCCGGCGACAAGTACGGCGAGCACGACGACGGATCGCCGTGGGACGGCGGCGGACGGGGCCGCGCGTGGCCCGTCCTCACCGCCGAGCGAGCGCGTCATTTCTACTCGATGGGTCTTCCGGCGGCCGAGCTCGTGAGGTCGCTGGAAGGATTCGCCGGCCAGGGCCTGATGCTGGCCGAGCAGCTCTGGGACGCGCCCGACGTCGCGAGCCGCCGCCTGCAGCTCGGCAAGCCCAACGGATCCGCGTGCCCGCTCGGCTGGGCGCACGCGGAGTACCTCGAGCTGCTCGTGACGATCGCGCTGGCCGGCTTTCCCGACATCGTCATGCCCGCGCGCCGGCGCTACACAGAGGGCACGGCGCTGGAGCCGCCGTTCATCTGGTCGCACAAGCACCAGATCACGAAGATCGCCCCAGGCCGCCGGCTCCGTGTCCAGCTGCCAAGGCCTGGCGCGGTCCACTACACGTTCGACCAGTGGATTTCCTACGACGAGGTCGACGCGGTGGACACGACCCTGGGTGTGTGGGTGGCCGAGGTGCCGTGCCACAAGCTGGCGGTCGGGACCGAGTTCTCGTGGACCGCGCACTACATGACAGGTTGGGAGGGCCGAAATTTTTCGCTGACGGTGGCGTAGGCGCGGCCCCTCCGGCGCTGCGCGCCACCTCCCCATGAATGGGGAGGACTCTTATCTTTCTTCGGGCGGTTCCAGCTCGTCCAGCCGCAGTCCGTTTCCGGCGTCCTCGTCGAACTGGCTGTGCAGCTCCCCGCAGTCGGCGCACCGGTAGTACTCGCCCACGAAACCCTTGTGCCACACGGCGTAGCTGACGACGCCGGGCTCCTCGACCAGGATCTCCTGCTCGAGCCGGTATATGACCTGCTCCCAGCCGCCGGCCTCGATGTCCTCGTCGAGCACGACGACGCAGTAAGGGTGCGGTTCGCCCCAGACCATCACGACCTCGCCGCGGCGCTCGTCGTCGGTGTTGACGATCGACCACGCTTCCGCCGCCTGGCCGCGGCTGCTCCGGACCAGGCGTAGCTGCGCCCAGAAGCGCTCGGCCGACTCGCGCTCGGCCTTGTCGTGCTCAGCCTGTGCCTCCTGGAACGCGCTCCACATGCGCAGCAGATGATTGCGAAAGCGGTGATAAGTTGGCAGCAGCTTGGGCTGCTGCTTGGGCGAGCCGATCAGTTTCTCGAAGGCGTGCTCGAAGGCCGCCTCGACCCGCTCCTGGCGATCGGACAGGTCGGGAGCCCAACCCTCGTCTTCGGACAGCCGCATGCTCTCGTTGAGGACGACCTCGAAGTCCAGCCAGTCGTCGCCGAACTCGGGCACGAAGACCGACTCGACCAGGTCCGCCAGGCGGTGCTCCTCGAGCAGGGCGGGCGTGACCTTGCCGCGGGCGTCGGGCCAGCCTTTCCAGCCCATGACGTTGTGGATCCAGTAGTCGAAGACGGTGACCGCGTACTGGAGGGCGGCGGGGGAGGTCCAGATGCCGGTGGGCCAGGTCCGCTTGCCCGTCCTTACCTTGTTGTAAAGGGAGATGACCTGCTCTTCGTCCAGGTATTCAGTTTCCATGGGTGCTCCCACTATAGGAATAAGCCTTAAGCGGCCCTGGGTATAGTCCTAGCAGACATGCCCCAGAGCAAGCCATTCACCCCCGACCAGGTCGCGCGCTACGCGCGCCACCTCATCTTGCCCGAGGTCGGCGGCGCGGGCCAGCGCAAGCTGCTCAACTCGAGCGTGCTGCTCCTCGGCGCCGGCGGCCTGGGATCGCCCGCGGCCATGTATCTCGCGGCGGCCGGCATCGGCAAGATCGGAATCGTCGACTTCGACGTAGTCGACGCCTCCAACCTCCAGCGCCAGCTGCTGCACGGCCACGACGACATCGGCCGCCCCAAGGCAGACTCCGCCGCCGACACGCTTCGCAACCTGAACCCGGACGTCGAGGTCGTGCCCATCAAGGAGCACGTCAACTCCGAAAACGCCCTGCGGATCTTTGCGCCTTACGACGTGATCATCGACGGCACCGACAACTTCCCAACCCGCTACCTGGCCAACGATGCCGCGCATTTCCTGGCCAAGCCGCTGGTGCACGGCAGCATCTTCCGTTTCGAGGGCCGGCTCGCGTTGTTCGACTCGGCGAAGGGCACCGGATGCTACCGCTGCCTGTTCCCCGAACCACCGCCGCCTGGCAGCGTGCAGAGCTGCGCCGAGGCAGGCGTGTTCGGAGTCCTGCCCGGGATCATCGGCAGCATGATGGCCTTCGAGACGATCAAGTTCCTGCTCGACATCGGCCGTCCGATGGTGGGCCGCTACCTCCTGTTCGAAGGCGAGGACATGACGTTCCGCGAGCTGCGGCTGCGGCAGAACAAGGCCTGCCCGCTGTGCGGCGAGAACCCGACGGTCGACTCGCTGATCGACTACGAGGCTTGGTGCGGCACTCCCGCGATGGAGCCCTCCGAGGCGAGAGCCAGCTAACCTCTGAGCTGGACGATGATCCAGCTCGACTCCTATGACCCGGCTCGCCTGGAATCGGCGCGCGGCATCGTCCGCGACCTCGGCTCCGTGCTCGTCGCCTACTCCGGAGGCGTCGACTCGACCCTGCTATTGAAGCTCGCGATGGAGGAGATGCGCGACGGCGCGGTCGCCGTGCTCGCGAGCTCGCCCGCGTACCCCGAGTCCGAGCAGCGGGAGGCGCGCGAGCTGGCCGCGTCTCTCGGCGCGCGACTCGTCGAGGTGAGCACGAGCGAGGTCGAGCTCGAGGCGTACGCGCGCAACAACCCGGACCGCTGCTTCCACTGCAAAGAAGAGCTGTTCGACACCCTGGAGCCGATCCGCCGCGACCTGGGCCTGGCGCACCTCGCCTACGGCGCGACGGCGGACGACGCAGGCGACCACCGGCCGGGCCATGCCTCGGCGGTCAAGCGCGGGGTTCGCTTCCCGCTGCTCGACGCCGGCATGGCCAAGTCCGAGATCCGCGCCGCGGCGCGCGCGATCGGACTGCCGAACTGGAACAAGCCGTCATTCGCGTGCCTCTCGTCGCGCATCCCTCACGGCACGCCGGTGACCGTCGCGGCGCTGCGCCAGATCGAGGCCGCCGAGGACGCGGTCAAGGCGCTGGGATTCCGCCAGGTGCGCGTCCGCCATCACGGCGACGTGGCCCGTATCGAGGTGGACGGCGCCGACATTCCTCGCTTGCTGGCCCAACGCGAGGCAGTGGTGGCCGCGGTCCGCGAGGCGGGGTACAAGTTCGTCTCCGCCGACCTCGAGGGCTACTCGACCGGCAACCTCAACCGAACCTGGCAACGCCGGTCGTCCTAGCGCTCGACGAGGGCACCACCGGGGCAACCGCGGTGGCGGTTGGTCTCGACGGCGAGGTGCGGGGCAAGGGCTACGTCGAGATCACGCAGCACTACCCTCGGCCCGGATGGGTCGAGCACGACCCGAACGAGATCTGGTCGGCGGTCCAGGCCGGCGCGAAGCAGGCGCTGCACGCGGCGGGCGTGACGATGTCGGACGTCGCGGCGATCGGGATCACCAACCAGCGCGAGACGCTCGTGCTCTGGGACCGCAAGACGCTCGAGCCCGTCGCGCCGGCGATCGTCTGGCAGGACCGGCGCACCGCCGACGAGTGTCGCCAGTTGCGCGAGGCCGGCCACGAGCAGCGCGTGCGCGAGGTCACAGGCCTCGTGCTCGATCCGTATTTCACGGCCACCAAGCTCGCGTGGGCGCTGAAGAACATCGAAGGCGCCAAGGACGCGGCCGCCGGCACCGTTGACTCCTGGCTCATCGCCAGGCTTTCCGAGGGACGCGCTCACGTCACCGACGCCTCGAACGCATCGCGCACGCTACTCTTCGACATCGCCCGCGGCGAGTGGAGCGAGGAGATGGCGGAGCTCTTCGGCGTCTCGCTCGCCAACCTGCCGGAGGTCGTCGACTCGAGCGGCCCGATCGCGGCCGGCGTCGCGGGCATCGCGGGCGACCAGCAAGCCGCGTTGTTCGGCCAGGCGTGCACCGCCGAGGGGATGGCGAAGAACACGTACGGCACCGGTTCGTTTGTTCTGGTGCAGACCGGCGCGCATCCAGTCACGTCGTCGACGGGCATGCTCACCACGGTCGCGTGGCGGCGCGCGGGGAAGCTGAGCTACGCGCTCGAGGGCGCGATCTTCGTCACCGGTGCGGCGCTGCAGTGGCTGCGCGATGGTCTCGGCATCATCAGCGCGGCGAGCGAGGCGGGGCCGCTGGCGTCGTCGGTACCCGACACCGGCGGCGTGTTTCTGGTGCCCGCGTTCGTCGGACTCGGGGCGCCGCACTGGGACCCTTACGCGCGGGGCGCCATCGTCGGTCTCACCCGCGGCACCACCCGGGCGCATTTCGTCCGCGCGGCCGTGGAGGCGATGGCGTACCAGACCCGCGACGTCGTCGAGGCAATGGAAAAGGACACCGGCGAGCCGTTGAAGGAGCTACGCGTCGACGGCGGCGCGGCCGTGATGGACGTGCTGTGCCAGCTCCAGGCAGACCTGCTAGGCATCCCCGTCCGCAGGCCGCGGCACACCGAGACGACAGCCCTCGGGGCGGCGTTTCTCGCCGGGCTCGGCGCCGGGTTGTGGAGCGACAACGACCTGGCCGCCCTCTGGAAGCTCGACCGCGAGTTCGAGCCCCGGATGTCGCGCGACCAGGCCGACGCGATGCAGGCCCAGTGGCGGCGGGCCGTTGAGCGGAGCCTGCAATGGGAGAATCAGTAGTCCTGTGAGTGAAGCGCCCTCCCGCCCGGCCCGACACCAGAACCTCTACGCCCACCACGTGTGGCGGCAGCAGCGCTTCTTCGCCGCGCTGCTCCTGGGCGCGGGCGTCATCGCCAGCGGGATCGCGATCTACGAGCGTCAGCTGTTCTCGCCCGCGTTCGCGGTCTGGCTCATCTACATCCCGACCGGCTTTGCCCTCGGTGCGTTTATCTACTTCTTCCGCTGGCGGAGCCACATCCAGGTGCGCGATGAAGGAGTCAGGATCTCGAGCATGTTCTCGAGCGTCCTCCTCGACTTCGACTCCATCCGATGGGTGAAGGCGCTGCCGCTTCGGCAGCACTTCCAGGAGCGGCGCAGCAAGATGATCGCGCCGATCATGAAGCAGCACATCGACAAGCCCGCGGTCTTCATCAAGGTGCGCGGTGACGACACCCAGCTCGGCGAGATCAAGAAGAAGCTCGGTCTGTTTCGCGCTCGCCTGATGGACGAGGACATCATCGCCGTGCCTGTCCCCGACGCGGACGCGCTGGTCTGGGAGATCAGCTCGCACCTGCCCGACCGGCTGGGGCAGAACCAGGGGGGAGCCAGACGGCGCAAGCGGCGCCGGTGATCCGGGCCCGCGAGCCAGGCCCCGGCGTGCAGACCTACTTCGACCGCGTCGACCTGGTCGCGCTCCTGGTCCTCACGGTGGTCGCGTTTGTGCTGCGGTTCTTCAGTCCGATCCTCCCCGACTTCTTCTTGCATCCGACGTCCGGGCCGTGGGTCACGAACTGCGTAACCAAGACGCCGGTCGATCCGCCGGGAACTCCCGGCACGCTGTGCGGACTCGCTTATCCCTTCAACCGCGGCTACGCGGACACGAACGGGCAGCTTTCACCGCCCAACGGCCAGGTCTTCGACGAGGTCTACTTTCCGGTCGACGCGCGTAACGACATCAGGGGCATCGAGAGCTGTCACCCGTCGACCGTCGGCTGCCAGTACGACTACATCGACCCCGAGCCTCCGCTCGCGAAGGAGTTCATCGCCGCGGGGGACTGGGCCGATGGCTGGTACCGGGCGCATTTTGAAGGCGCCGCCGGCGACTACATCGACCTCGGCTTCAACACCTTCGGCTGGCGCATCGCGGCCTGCATCTTCGGAATCCTGTGCATCCCGATGATGTACCTGCTCGCCAGGCGCATGTGGGCGAACCGCCTGTTCGCCATCGCCGCGGCCACTCTCGTGTGCTTCGACGGCATGTTCTTCATCCAATCGCGGATCGGGATGATCGACATCTTTCCGATCTTCTTCATCCTCCTCGCGTACTTCCTGTTCTTCGTCCACCTCCAGAGCCGCAGCTTCAGCGGGTCGATGCTCTCGCTCGTCGCGCTCGGCACCGTGCTCGGGATCGGGATCGCGTCGAAGTGGATCGTCCTCGCCGCGTGGGCAAGCATCGGCGTCTTCCTCCTCCTGCGTCTCGTGTTGAGCGCGTTCAAAGTCGAGTGGGGGCCGCTGACGAAACCACCTGTGCCGCCGCTCAACTACGTGTCCATCGGCGTGCTTGCCCTCATCGTCATCCCGGCCGGCATCTACCTCCTCTCGTGGTATCCGTTCTTCGCCCGCGGACAGTTCCAGACCATGACCGACCTCTGGAACTACCAGGTGTGGGCGTTCGATTACCACAAGAACCTGACCGCGACGCATCCCTACGGCTCGCCGGCGTGGTCATGGCCGCTGCTCGCGCGACCGGTCCTGTACTACGCGGAGTACTACCCCTACTTCGGCCTCGACCATTTCACCGGGCAGGAGCTTCAGGCCCGGATGCTGGACCTCGGCAACCCATGGATCTGGCTGACGAGCCTGCCCTGCGTCGTCTCGTTGCCGTACTTCGTCATCAAGCACCGCAGCTTTCCCGCGGCGGCGATCCTGCTCGGGTTCATCACCCAGTACGCGCCGTGGTGGCCGATCACGCGCGTGCTGTTCATGTACCACATGTTCGGCGGACTGATTTTCATGGTCCTCGCCCTGGCGTTCGTGCTGGTCCAGGTCGCGAACCGGTTCCCGCCGCCGGACCGCAAGGTGCTGGTGACGATCCACCTCTCGATCGCGATCGTGTTTTTCGGCTACTTCTATCCCGTGTGGACCGCGGTGCCGCTGTCCAACCCGGCGTGGGCGCTGAGCCAGGGGACGCCTCCATGGGGCCCGAAGCTGTGGTTCGACCTCTGCCCCAACCCGCCGCCCCCGCCTTCGCAGCCGCAGCTCTTCTGTTGGAACTGACCCCCGGCGTTTATCTGGCCGCCTGCGCGGCGGCGGGTTTCGGCATCACCTACCTGTGCGGTGTGGCGCTGAATCTCGAGGAGCGCATCGTGTTCGGGGCGGTGCTGGGCGCGGCCGCGGTTTCGGTGGCCACGTTCCTTCCGTCGCTTTTGGTGCGCGACGTGACCTCGCTCACGGTGCTGGCCGGGCTGGCCATCGTGATCGTGCTGGGCACAGTCGCCGCGTTTGTCGGTCGCCGTCAGCTGGTCGCTGACTGGCTCGACTTCCGGGCGCACTGGAGGCGATCGCTGCCGCTGGCGGCGGTGTTCGCCGTCTGCGGCGCGTGGACGGTGCATTTCCTGCACCAGGCGTATGTCTACACGCCTAGCGGTCTCTACGCCGGCTACGTGAACATCTGGGGTGACTGGGCCGCGCACCTCAGCTACGCGGGCTCGTTCGCGTACGCCCACAACTTTCCGCCGGAGTTCCCGATCGACCCCGGCCACCACCTCGGCTACCCGTTCATGATCGACTTTCTCGCGGCCGACCTCGTGCCGACCGGCCTGTCGCTGACCGAGGCCTTGACGGCGACGAGCGGGATGCTCGGCCTCGCGTTTCCCGCCGCTCTCTACCTGACGGCGGCGCGATTTATCGGCGGGCGCGCGGGGGCGGCGATCGCCGTCTTCGTCTTCCTGCTCAGCGGCGGGCTGGGGTTCGTGCTCCTGGCCGGCGACCTCCTCCGCGGCGGCCTGTCGACCTTCGCCCACCTGCCGCGCGAATACACCCTCGAGCGCGACCACTACAACCTTCAATGGCTGAACCCGGTCCTCGCCTACCTGGTGCCGCAGCGCTCGACGCTGTTCGGCTTCAGCCTCGCGCTGATCGTGCTCGTGATCCTGTGGATCGCGCTCCGCGAGCAGCTCGGCTGGCGGCCGTTCCTGTTCACCGGCCTCGCCGCGGGCACCCTTCCCATCTTCCACGTCCACGCCTGGGGGACGGTCCTTGCGCTGCCTGCGTTCTGGGCGCTCTTCAACCGCAGGCGGGAGTGGTGGTACTTCTTCGTCCCCGCGCTGGTGATCGGCGTTCCGATCCTTGCGTGGATGTGGCCGCCCGACAGGACCGCCATCTGCGGCGACTGGCCGTCGGTGTCCGGTCTCTGCTTCCAGCCCGGATGGCTGTCGTTCACCGACTGGCGGCGCCTTGGCCTGTGGCTGTTCTTTCCCGACGTCATCGCGTTCTGGTTGTGGAACACGTCGCTGCTCATCCCGGTGCTGATCGCCGGGCAGGTGCTTCACCGCTTTTTTCCCACGGCGTATCCGAAGTGGTTCGCGCCGATGTGGCTGTGGTTCGTGGTTCCGAACCTTCTGGTGCTGCAGCCCTGGGTCTGGGACAACACCAAGTTCTTCATCTTCTGGGCGCTGCTGGGCAGCATCCTCGCGGGAGGCGTGCTCGCGCTGATGTTTCGCGCCGGGATCGCGACCTCGATCGTCGCCGTGGTCGTTCTCGTCCTTCTGTGCTTTTCGGGTTTTCTCGACCTGACGCGAGCCTCGGACTACGCCGTGAGCACCAACCTGTTCACCGACTCTGGCGGCATGGAGGTCGCCGAGTGGGTGCGCCACAACACGAGCCCCTACGCGGTCTTCGCCGTCGCCAACCAGCACAACAGCCCGGTCCCGACGCTGGCCGGCCGGCGCGAGCTTGTCGGCTATCCCGGGTGGCTGTGGACGTACGGTCTCGCCGACTACCAGCAGAAATCAGACGACGACCAGAAGATCCTCGAGGGCGACCCGAGCGCGCTCGACCTCGTCCGCAAGTATGGAATCGACTACGTGATGATCGGGCCGCAGGAGATTGCGATCGGCGCGAGCCCAGCGTACTGGGATGACCACGGGACGAAGGTCTACGAGCGTGACGGCTACGCCGTCTATCGTGTCGGCCATGCCTGACCCGATCGCCGATCGCGAGCACCTGGCCGAGGCGCTGCGCCTCGTCGAGCGCGAAGCCGAGAAATATCTCGCCTCCGTCGACAGCGCGCTGGTGCGGCCACCCGGTTCGCCGGTGATCGACGGCAACCTTCCCATTCAGGGCTCAGGCTCGTTGCAGGCGCTGACGGAGCTGATCGCCTTTGCCAACGAAGGCGCGACGCGCTCCACCGGTCCGCGCTTCTTCCACTTCGTGATGGGCGGGGTGACGCCCGCGGCGCTGGGCGCCGACTGGCTGACCTCGACCATCAACCAGGTCGCCTACAACTGGGTCAGCTCGCCGTTGGCGGCGCGGCTCGAGCAGACGACGCTGTCATGGATGAAAGAGCTGTTCGGCGTGCCCAGTGAGTGGAGCGCGGCGATGACGACCGCGGCCACTACGGCCAACCTGGTTGGTCTCGCTGCGGCGCGACGATGGTGGGGCCTTCGCCACGACGTCGACGTCGACCAGCGTGGCTTCTCAGGTCTCCCCGAGGTGCCGATCTTTTCGGGCGGTTATCTCCACGCCAGCGCGATCAAGGCGCTCGGCATACTGGGCCTGGGTCGCGGCCGGCCTCAGATCCTCACGGACGACGCGGGCGGGCGCCTGGACATCAGAGCGCTGCGCGAGCGCCTGCGCGCGTTGAACGGCGCGCCCGCGATAGTCATCGCCACCGCCGGCGACGTGAACACCGGCGATTTCGATCCCATAGCCGACATGGCGGAGCTAACCCGCCAGCACAACTCGTGGCTGCACGTCGATGGGGCATTCGGCCTCTACGCCGCGGTCACGCCCAAGACCAGGCATCTGATCGCAGGGCTCCAGAACGTGGACTCGATCGCGGTCGACGGCCACAAGTGGCTCAACGCGCCCTACGACACCGGCTTCGTCTTCGTCCGCGACGCGGAGCTTCACTCCGGCGCCTTCTCCGCCAGCGCGGCTTATCTCGGCAAGGAAGCGCTCGAGCGGCCGGTTTTTGGCAACCTCGCGCCGGAGATGTCGCGCCGGGCGCGCGCGCTGCCCGTGTGGGCGACGCTGCGCGCTTATGGGCGTGATGGCTACCGCGCGATGGTCGAGCGCCATCTCGGCCTGGCCCAGCGGGTGGCGCTGCAGGTGGACGATGCGTCCGACCTCGAACGGCTGGCCGAGGTGCCGCTGAACGTGGTGTGCTTCCGGTTCCGACCAGCGGGCGTGCCTGAGGGGGAGCTGGACGACCTCAATCGAAAGCTCGGGGCCATGGTCCTCGAAGACGGGAGGGTCTACTTCGGGACGACCGAGTACGCGGGCAAGGTGGCGTTTCGGCCGGCCATCGTCAACTGGCGTACTACGGAGAACGACGTGGACCTGATCGTCTCCGTGGTACGAGAGCTTGGCGCGAGGCTGCTTGCTACGGCGCCGGGACGCTGACCTGGGGTTTCGGTTCCGGGCTGTTCGCCTGGGCCGCTGACGCGGTGACCTGCTTGTTGGCCTCGAGCACCTCCTCCAGCCGGCGCGCCAGGCGCTTCATCTCCCGGTCGCCGCGGTCGAGGCGGTTGACGATCTGGAGAAGGATCTCGTCCTGGTGCATGAGGTGGTTCATGAGCGCCTTCAGCTCCTCCTCGGCCTTGACGTTGAGCTCGTAGTCCTGCTGCGCGCGGAGGCGGTCGCGGTCGGCCATCCGGTTGAGCGACATCAGTACGAGCGACACCCAGATTGCGATCTCCAGGCCGATGACGACGTCGAGGAAGCCGAAGGGGTAGGGGTCCCACTGGCGGATGAGCCTCAGGGCGTTGAGCGCGATCCAGACGACGATGATCCCGAGCTGGGCGAGGACGAACGGCCAGCTCCCCACCAGGCGGGAGAAGTCGTCGGCGACCCGGTCGGCGAAGGTGAGGCGGCGCTCGGCGTCGCGGTTGAGGTCGCGGACCGGCGGGTGATCATGCTGGTGCTTGATCAGGTCGCGGGCGATGTCTTCGATTTCTCGGGCGATCGACATGTTCTTGGGGGCTTTTCCTCGGGGGTTGCTGCGATGAGAGTTCGGCTGTAGCTGAATAGCTTGGCGCAAATGCCCCCTGGCTGGCTACAGAAAGTAAGGAATCGTTGCCAGGCGGTTTTGACGGCGCGCCACATCAGAAACAGAGGCGCATAGACTTTTCTGATGCCGAAGCGCATCGATGAGCGGTGCTCGTTCTGCGGCAAGACCCGGGCCCAGGTCGACCGGCTGGTGGCGGGGCCGGGAGTCTTCATCTGCGACCAGTGCGTTGCGCTATGCAACGAGATCATGAGCGAGCTGCCGCCCGCTCCACCGCCGGCCGGCGAGTCGAGCGGGGAGTGGGTGCGGTCGTCGGGGCCGCGTCTGCCGTTCTGGCGGCGATTGTTCCGGGTCGGAGCAGCAGCGCCGGTTTAGCGGTAGTCGTGTGAGCGCTGCGCCGGCCGCGGCACGCCGGTGAGGGCTTCGATGTGGGTGGCGAGCACCGAATGGACGCCGTCCTGGCGCTGCATCACGCCGTCGATGATCAGGATCGGCTGGCGATTGGCGACCTGGCGGTAGCGCTCGTAGACCTCGGGCTTGATGGTCACGTTGACCTGGCCGAACTCGTCCTCGAGCGTGAAGAAGCGGATGTGGTTGGCGGTGGAGGGCGCCTGGCGGGTGATGACCAGCCCCGCGACTCGCACCTTCTGGTTGTTGGGGATCTTCGGCACCTTGTTGGACTCGAGGGCGCCGAGCTCGCGCAGGCGGTCGCGGCAGAAGTGGATCAGGTGGTGGCCGGTCGAGAGGTCGGAGATCCGGTACTCGAGCTGGTTGGCGTCGAAGTCGTCGACGTGGGGGAGAGGTGGGGCAGTGCCGCCAAGACGCAGCTCGGACTGCTTGTCGATGCCTTTGCGGAGGCCGGCGCCGTGCCATCGCTCCTGCCAGCCCCACAGCAGCTCGCGCCGGGGTTGGCCGAGGGCGTCGAAGGCGCCGACCATGACGAGGTTGCGGACGGCGCGTGGGCCGATGGGGCCGCCGCGGAGGCGGGCCAGAAAATCGTCGAAGGACCGATAGCTTCCGCGCCGCTCGCGCTCCTCGACGATGGCCTGGCGGCCGTCCTCGCCGAGGTCACGGACGTAGTTGAAGCCAATCCGCATCGCGTACTCGGTCTTAACAGGCAGGGTTGACACGCTGGATACGCTGGATTCGGTTGGAAGGCGGGGGAGGGGCCTGGAACCGAAGGGAGGGCCCCCGGCGAGGTGTGGTGTTTTCGGGCCGGCCGATTCGGCGCTTGTGCCGGCAAAAGCATGATTCAGCGGGCCGGGAATGGTGCTTTTGCCGGCATTAGAGGGATTGCCGACCGCGACTCTCTCGGGCAGGCACCGCACGTCCGACCGGTTGACGTCCACCGGCAGCGCCTTCATCCCGTGCCGCTTCAGGTCCTCGACCAGCACGCTCGGGTGGTAGAACCCCATCGGCTGGTTGTTTAGCAGCCCGCACCCGAACTCCACAGGGTGGTGCAGCTTCATCCACGCCGTCTCATAAGACGTGCGCGCGAACGCAGCCGCGTGCGAGCGGCAGAAGCCGTACACCGCGAAGCCCTGCACCGCCGCGAAAAGCTGATCCGCGACCGAACGCGGCACCCCGTTGGCAAGGCATCCGCCGATGAACTCGTCCTCTAGCGACGACATCTCCACCCGGTTCAAGTGCCGCGTCATCGCCCGCCGAAAACCGTCCGCGCGGCCTGGCTTCATGCCAGCGACGTACATCGCTATCTCGATGATCTGCTCCTGGTAGAGGATCACCCCGAGCGTGTCGCGCAGGATCGGCTCCAGCAGCGGATGCGCGTAAGTCACGACCTCGCGCCCCTGCTTGCGCCTGATGTACGGATGCACCGCGTTGCCCTGGATCGGCCCCGGCCGGATGATCGCGACCTCGACGACCAGGTCGTTGAAATCCTTAGGTCGCGTCCGCGGCAGCGTCTGCATCTGCGCCCGTGACTCGATCTGGAACACCCCGATCGTGTCCGCCTCGCCGCACATCTCGTAGACGGCGGGGTCGTCGAGCGTCAGAGCGTCGAGGTCGGGACGGACACCCGTGGTGTCCTTGATCAGGTCCAGAGCCTCGGCGACGACCGACAGCGTGCGCAGCCCGAGCATGTCCATCTTGATCAAGCCCAGGTCTTCGACGTCGTCCTTGTTGAACTGGACGACTCGGCGGCCCTCCATCGTCGCCGGCTCGACCGGCGCGATGTCCACCAGCGGCTCACCCGTCACGAGCATGCCGCCGTTGTGGATCGACAGGTGGCGGGGGAAGTCGATGACCTCGCGGCACAATTCCAGGAATTGCCGCCAGCTCTGCGGTCGCATGTCAGGAGGCGGCACCGCCCACCGCATCGAGTCCGCGACGTCCTCGGTGAACCAGCGATCGACCCCCTTGGCCAGGCGGTCGAGCAGCTCGGCGGAAAAGCCCAGAGCTTTGCCGACCTGCCGGATCGCCATGCGCGGCTGGAAGGTGACGACGTTGCACACCATGCCCGTCCGCTCCCAGCCGTACTTCTCGTAGACGTACTGAATGACCTGCTCGCGATGGGCGGTCGAAAAGTCGATGTCGATGTCGGGGGTGCTCGTCATCTCCTCGTGCAAGAAGCGCTCGAACAGAAGGTTGTGCTCGATCGGGTCGACACGCGTGATGCCGAGCACGTAGGCGACGATCGAGTCCGCGGCGGAGCCGCGACCCTGGCCCGGGACGCCGTGCTCGCGCGCAAAACGCATCAGGTCCCAGTTGATGAGGAAGAACTCGGCCAGGCTCGTCTTCTCGATCACCTCGAGCTCGTGCTGCAGGCGCCGGGTGACGGCGGAGGTGATCGGCCGGTAGCGCTCGCGCAGGCCCTCGAAGCAGAGCTTGTAGAGAAACGAGAACGGCGTCTCGCCGGCGGGCACGGGGTAGCCGGGGAAGCGGACCTTGCGGAAGTCCAGGTCGAGATCGCACTGCTGCGCGATGTCCCACGGCGTTGCCATAGCCTCGAGGTGCCCTCTGAACAGCTGGCGCAGCTCGGCGCCGCTTTTCAGGTGGTGCTCGGAGTTGAGGAAGAGATGCTCGCGGGCTTCGTCCAGGGTGGCGCGACGGCGGATGGCGAAGAGCACGTCGTGCAGCTGCCGGCGTTCACGCACGTGGTAGTGGACCTGGTTGGTCGCGACCACGCGGGCGCCGCAGCGCCGCGCCATCGCCGCTCGCCCCTCGAGGACCCACTGGTCCTCCGGACGCAGGTGATGGTGGAGCTCGCTGAACACGTTGTCCTCGCCAAGCGCGGCGAGTTGGTCACGGAGACGCGATTCGGTGTCCGTCGCGGTCAGGTAAAAGAGGTCGCCGCGGTGCTCGGCGACCTTCGCCAGCGTCGCCCGGGCCTCGCCTTTGGGCTGGTCGGCGTGGGCGATGCTGAGCAGGCGGCAAAGGTTCGAGTAGCCGCGCAGGTTGCGCGCGATGAGGATCAGCTCCTCGCCGTCGACCTCGAGCGAGCTGCCGATGATCGGCTTGATGCCCAGCTTGCGGCACGCCTGGAGGTGGCGGACGGCGCCGTAGACGCCGCCGTGGTCGGTGATCGCGAGCGCCGGCATCTCCAGCTCGGCCGCGCGCACCGCGAGCTCGTACGGGTGCGACCCGCCGTCGAGGAAGGAAAAGTTGGAGTGGGAGTGCAGTTCGACGTAAGGCGTCTGCGCCGTCACGCCGCTCTTGTCCCCGGGCTGCGCGCTGTCGCAAAGAAAGGATCCGGTGGTGGCGGCACGACGTTGTAGCCTCGGTCCTCTCTTCTGACGATCTGCCATCCGCCTTCATGCACCATCCAGTGGTGGCGATGGCAGAGAAGGACGATGTTGTCGAGGTCGGTCGGTCCGTTTCGGATCCAGTGGACAAGGTGATGCGCGGACGTGTAGGAGGCGGGACGGTCACAGCCCGGCCATTGACATGTCTTGTCCCGGACTCGCAGTGCGCGGCGCTGCGCCGGCGAGATGACTCGCCTCGAGCGGCCCACGTCGATGACCTGGGATTCAGGCCCGAGCAGGATCCTTGTCAGGCTGCAGTCGCAGGCCAGGCGCTCCACGGCCGCAGCCGAGATGGGCAGGGATAGTTCGACGTCTGCAGCAGGCGCGCCGCAACGCTGCAGCAGCGTGTCCAGGGTGGCCGTTACCTGCAAGTGCGGACGCTCGGATCCTCGGGCGGGAAGGGAACCGCTGTCCAGGAGGCGACTAGCCATCTCGAGGATGCCGTCGGCGAGCCGGCGGTCCGCTTGCGATCGTCGCCATGTCCATTTCGGCGAGCAAGAGGTTCGATGGCGGCGCGCAGAAGATGGCCGCCCTCGGGGTCGAGGATTCCGCGGATCCAAAGCATTCCGCCCTCACCGGTGCGCAAGCTCAGGGTCCTTGCCTCGACTGCTTCGATTTCTTGCTCTACGTAGCGCTTGGCGTCGTTGGCGTGGCGCTCGTGGTGGCAGAAGTTGCGGAAGCGACCGACGGTGAAGTCGCGAGCCTTGTCCAGTAGCCGCGTCTCGTCAAATTCACTGTTGGTTGCAGATTCGGCAAACGCCTCCGCCTCGCGCGCGATCAGCGCGAGGTGAGGAAAGCCGACCTCGCCTTCGGCCATCGTCTCGATGCTCTGGGGAACTTGCTGCAGGTGTTCGCCGACCGCTAGCCGGTCGCCAGCGGCCGCAGCGGTCATGTGGCAGTTGACGCGGATCCAGTGAATGGGCGAGTACGCGCCCTGCCTGTCGTATTCATCGGTTGCGGCAAAGGAGGCAGCCATCTCGGAGAACTTGAGCTGCAAGAGGTTGATGCAGCGGCTCAGCTCGGGCAGGTCGATCGCGAGCTCCTCTCCAGAGGCGCGGTGGATGGCGAGACAGAAGCGTTCGACCGATTCCGCGAGCAAGGCGACGTCGGTGGCGACGAACGGCGAAGGCTGGAGCATTGCTCATATTTTACGAACGAATGTTTGGGGGTCAATAGCCTTTACAGGCGATCTGTCGTCTCGGGCGGTGAGGCGTTCATCCAGCGGATCTGCGTCAACCGAGCCGGCTGGATATTTCGTCGGCGAGCGCCTCGAGGGGCACGCGGTATGGATCGAGCCGGCTGGACTCGCGACTCCCGTCGGCGCGGAAGTGCAGCTCGTAGTAGGGCCCAGAGAGGCTTGCCAGCGACGGTATGTCGGGCGCCGGGAGGACCAGGCAGGTTTCGTGAAACCTTTGCTCCGGCACGATCCATGCCAGCGCGACAACGAAGTCCGATGGTGATGCCACGAAGGTGGCGCGGTTGATAAGGACGTGGCGAGTGGCATGCCTCTCGTCCAGCTGGGCAGTCTTGACCTGAATTCCGAGCGTTGCTCCGGTCGCCAGCCGCCGCGCAACGACCTCGACCATCTCACTGTCGGGAAAGGGCCGGAACAGGCCACAGTCCGTGAGCGTGGCCAGGTGCCGGCACACCTCCTGCTCGCCGAGGAAGCCTATTACGCGGTCCTCATCGGTTGGTACAAGGGTCGGTGCCGGCGGTGCGGTAATCGCCCTTGGGGCTGTTCCGAGCCGCTCGGCAATCTGTTCCACAGGCACAAGGTCCTCGCTCCATTTGTGTCCTGGGGTTGGAGTGATCGGCATGTCGATGATTCGCATCGCGCGTCCGCGGTCGTCAAGCCGGGTCGCCTTGCGCATGATCGACGCGGCATCGACCACAAGCGCGTAGGGACCGAGGTGGTTGTCCTCGGTGAAGATGCCGACCACCAACTGGTCCGCTGTATACAGATGGTTCTCGTACACGGCGATCGGAGCTTCGCCGTGGCCAACCGCAGACTTGGCCTTCACCTGGACCGCCAGGTACGCGCCATCGTCCACTCTGTGAATCAATCCGTCGATGCCGCGGTCGAGTAGCGGAAGGAAGACGTGGAGCCCGCCTCCTGATTGCCCGATGAGGGCAGCCCACACGAGGAACTCGCCCATCTGGCCGATTGCGTCCGCCGTGCCGTGCGGCCAAAGGTCGAGGTCGGGCATCGCGCCGAGCTTAGTCGTAGACGCGCTCGACGAACCATTCGTTGGTCGAGGCGTCGCGGTAGATCTCGCACAGCAGGTTGTTGTTGAGAACCGCCTTCCAGTACTCGCGGATTACTGGCCGGTCCCACCACGAGGTCTCGACCTTCCAGCGTGCGATCGGCTCGATCGAGCCGGCCAGCGCGCCGGAGATCGCTATGGGGGCGCGGCCATGATCGAGGGTGACGTCGACCGCCAGCGGCGGAACGAGAAAGCGGGTCACGGCGTTCTGATCACGCGGGTTTCCAGACGACTTCGTCGCCGAAGCGTTCCTGCAGCCGCTCGAGCGCCGCGACGACCTCTTCGCTCGACCCGTCGCCGCCCGCCCACAACCTCAGCTGACGCCGGCCCGCGCCTTCCAGCACCGGCAGCTCGATCCACAGCTCCGCGATCGGCGCCTTCGGCTGCCACTCCTTGATCCACGCGCCGACCAGGCCGAAAAGCTCGACCTGGCTGCTGAGTGGATGGCGGACGATCGACTCGCGCTGCTCGACCTCCGCCGACTCGAACCCCAGCCTCACCCGCACGTGCTTCGCCCCCGCGCCGCGAAGACCCAGCTCCTCCGCAAGGTCGCCACACAGCGCGCGTGCGACGAACAGCAGCGCCTCACGGTCTTCGACGGGATCGCCGAACTGGCGATGCGCGCTCGTGAACATCGGCGGCCGCCATGCCTCGAGCAGGTCGGGCTCGAGCCCGCGCGCGAGCATGACCGCGTGCCTTCCGTCGCGACCGAGCTGGCTTTCGAGCTCGCGCGGACCGATCGCGGCGACCGCGCCGAGCGTGCGGAGGCCAAGTAGGTCGAGCCGCTCGAGCTGCTCCAAATCGAGCGGCAGCACGCGAGAGGGGAGAGGCGCGAGGAATTCACGCGCGTCGTCGACGCGCAACAACCTTCCGGGACGTGCGCTCGCGGCGGCGAGCCTGGCCGAGAATGGGCCGGGCGCGAGGCCGAGACGAGGTTCGCGGCCGATTGCTTTGAGCAGTCGTCGCCTCATCTCGCGGATCGACTCACCCGGACTGACGACACCCTCGAGGTCGAGCCACGCGACCCCCTCGTCGCGCACCTCGACGACGGGAGCGAGGTCGTAGAGCGCTGCTGACAGCAGTTCGCGGATGCGGACGACCGCCTCCTCGTCGGGGAGGACGAAGGTCGCCTGGGGGCAGAGGTGCTCGGCCTGGCGCAGCGCCATGCCCGGCGCGACACCGAAAGGCAGCGTCTCCTCCGACGCGGCGACGACGTGCTCGTCCCATCGCCCGACGATGACCGGCCCGCCGTAGAGGTCCGGCCGTCGCGCGAGCTCGAGATTTCCCGTCAGACCGCAGCAGACTCGCGTGGTCGCAGCTCCTCGATGTGGTCGTGTGACTCGAAGACTCCCGGTGAGTAATCGCCGAGTCGCCGCCCGCCAAGCGGATAGCGGACCTCGAGCTCCGTCTCGCCAAGCGGCGCGGCGACGCGGTTCTTCACGCATCGCGCCGCGGTACGAAGGCCGACGAGCTGCCCGCGCTCCCAGATCCACTCGCTGCGCGAGAACGCGACGCTGAAGCTCGACGCGTGCGCGAGCGCGCGTCCTGGCGCTTCGACGACGCCGATGAGCACCGTGCCTGATCGATTCGCTCCGGACTCGACGGGGCCGAGCCAGTGCTCTGGCACGTCACTCATCACCAGCAGGAATCCCGCGCCGGCGCGCGCGAGCATCGCGGTCGCCTCGCCCGCTGTCTCAAGAGCAGGCGCGCGGACGACGGTCAGCGCGCCTTGCTCAGGGGAGAAGGGAAGGACCGTAGAGGGATCGAATCCACCTCCGTCGATCACCACCGCGTGCGCGAACTCGTGCGTCGCGCGTGCGAGCAGCTCGAGCGCGAGCGTCAGCTTGCCGCTGGTTCCGCCACCGGTCAACAGCGAGAGCCGGCCGCGCGGCATGCCGCCGATGCCTGTCAATCGGTCGAGCGGCGACCCGCTCCGCCACGGCCGCGGAGGCGGCAGCTCGGCCGCCCTCGTCAGCGCCTGGCTGCCGAAGCGGACGCGAATTGAGCTGATCGCGGATTCGAGGGCGACTTCCTGCATCTTTTTGGCCTCGGGAGAGAGACGCAGGGGTGGAGGAGGAGGCGGTTCCAACTATACCGAACAGATGTTCGAGAGGCAAGAGCTTTAACAGGAAGTCTTGCGGCCCTTCCTTATATGTGCTGCCCCTCCGGCGCTTCGCGCCACCTCCCCATGAATGGGGAGGACATGCCTCCCTAACAAAGAAAGGGCCGGGGCTCCACAGAGCCCCGGCGCGTAACGACTGCTTACGAAACGATTGAAGAGAGTTTTCTTACCTCTTCTTCTTGGCGGCCTTCTTGGCCGGCTTCTTCGCGGCCTTCTTCTTCGCTGCCATCATCAATTACCTCCTTCTCCAAAAGATTTGGACCCGATAGGTTCCATTGGTTTGGCGGGTTCCATGTGGTGGTGGGACGTGGTCTGGATCGCTCCTGCACGCACCTCCTCTGTAACCCCATCGGTTCCGCCACGGACCCTCTTCGATGAGAACTCCGAGACGTTGGCGGTTGATGGAAATGGTCCGCTTTCTCGCGTCGGGTCCGTTGTCGCTGTGGTGACAACCACGAGCAGCATCGCCATACAACGCGTTTGATACTCGATCAACCCCACTCACGTCAATAACGTCGCGAAGATTTTTTTGAGTGAGGGTTGTGGAAAGTTTTGCGGAGGTCGCGATGTTGGCGACGCGATGACGACATCGCAACGCTGCGACGATAGATGCCGTGCGTGTCGTCCTCGGTCATGGAGCATCGGGCAATGCGGCGTCGATGAAGCCTTATGTCGTGGGCCTCAAGCGACGTGGAATCGATGCGGTCGCGGTGGATCTTCCTCGTGGTGGCGCGGAGAAAGCAGTGCCGGTCTTCATCAAGACGTCGGGCCGCGGTCGAGAGGTCGTCGGCGGTGGTCAATCCTTCGGTGGAAGGGTCGCAAGCATGGCCGCGGTCGAGGCGGACTTCGGCGGCCTGGTGCTCTTTTCGTATCCGCTGCACCGCCCAGGATTTCCCGACCAGCTGAGGACCGAGCACTGGCCTCGCATCCACTGCCCGACCCTTTTCATGAGCGGCGACCGCGACCCCTTCGCCGGCATCGACCTGCTCAAGGAGAAGATCAAGCTCATCTCCGACGCTCGGCTCGTCGTCTTCAAAGGCCAGGGCCACGGCTTGCTCGCTGTCCTCGACGAGGCGCTCGACGTCGCCGCGGACTTCATCGAGAAGAACGTCAGGTGACCGCGAGCCAGCATATGGTCCAGGCGAACGGGCTTCGCTTCCGGGCGGTGGCCGACGGTCCCGCGAGCGGCGACCTGGTGGTCATGCTCCACGGATTCCCCGAAGGCGCGGAGTCGTGGGCGAAGCAAATCGATGACGTCGCCCGTGCGGGCGGCCTCGCGGTCGCGCCCGATATGCGCGGCTACGGCCTGACCGACGCTCCGCCGAACGTCGAGGACTACGCGATTTCCCACCTTGTCGAAGACGTCGCCGGCATGGTCAAGGCGTTTGGACGCGAGCGTGCACACATCGCCGGCCACGACTGGGGCGCCATCGTCGCGTGGTTCTTCGCCAGCGCCCATCCGGAGATGACGAGCACGTTGACGGTTCTTTCGGTCGGGCATCCGGCTGCGGTCGCGGAAGCGATCCGCAACGACGAGGACCAGGCGAAGCGCTCCGATTACATACGCCTGTTCCTGGCCGAGGGCAAGGCCGAGAGCGTCCTGAGCGAGGACGACTTTCGCCGATTGCGCGCGATGTTCGGCGGTGCGGTCGGCGCGGCGGGCGAGCATTTCATCCGCTCCCTGTCTCGGCCTGGCCGTCTGACGGCGGGGCTCAACTACTATCGCGCGAACTTTGGATCCGGCAGGGAGTGGGCGATGCTTGCTCACTCGGTCGACGTCGTTGCACCGACGACGCTGCTGTGGGGCGACCAGGATCCGGCGCTCGGTCGCTGGCAGGCGGAGCACACCGCGGAGCACATGAAAAGCGAGTACCGGCTCGAGGTCCTGGAGGGCGCGGGTCACTGGCTTCAATTCGAGCGTGCCGACGAGGTCGGCCGCCCGCTGGTCGAAGCGCTTTCCAAGTAAGCTTGCGCCGATGCTGCGGCCTGGTGAGTCCGAGCGGCGTCAAGGGCTGCGCCGTCTTGATGACATTCTGGAAAGCCTCGAACAGCTGAACCTCCACGACAAGACAGAGCTGCCCGATCACGTCGCCGAGGGGCTGGTGATGCTCGGCATCGAGCAGCCTCACTCGATCGCAATCCCGCAGCTCATCGAACGGGTGTGGGCGATGCAGCAGCCCTACCTCATCACGATCGTCGTCGAGCGCAGGCGCAGGCGCAGGCGCAAAGTGTCGGCTGAATCTCCCACGCTGCCCGACCAGGCTCGCTGAATCACCCCCTGACAGCCGGCGGCTGGCTCGAGCTCTTCTCCCGCATGGGCGAGGAGGTCCGCCGTGCTGTGGTGCCGCTCTCGGGGACCGAGGCCGGGCGGCAACCGCACGCGGTAGGCGCGGGCGGCGACACGACGGTCGAGGTCGACCGCGTGGCCGAGGCGGTCGTCTTCTCGGCGCTGGAGGCCCTGGCGCAGCGCGGCGAGAGGTTCTCGGTCCTCTCGGAAGAGGCCGGGCGCCGCGAGTTCGGCGCCGATTACCCGCTCGTCCTCGTCGACCCCGTCGACGGCAGCCTCAACGCGAAGCAGGGCATCCCGCTCTTCGGACTGATGCTCGCGGTGCTCGACGGGCCGACGGTGGGCGACACGTTCGCGGGACTCGTCGCGAACCTGAGCACCGGCGAGGAATGGAGGGCGGCACGCGGGCAGCACGCGACGCGGGCCGGTGAGCGCGTCTCCGTGCTCGCGCGCTCGCAGCGGGACCGTTTCGAAATCGTCGGCCTCGAGAGCACGCCGCGGGCGCTGAGGTTGGCCGCCTCACTGATCGAGCGCGCTTCGAAGGTCCGCATACTGGGCTCGATGGCGATCTCGATCGCGCTGACAAGCGTGGGTGCGTTCGATGTCTTTTGCGCGCCGATGCCAGTGCGTGTCTTCGACATGGCCGCGAGCCTGCTCGTGCTCCGCGAGGCGGGCGGCGTGGCGACCACCGTCGAGGGCGCGTCTCTCGACGCCCTGAGCTGCGACCTGACCACGCGGGCGACGCTGCTGTGCGCGCCCACGCCGGAGCTTCACAGAGAGGCGCTGCGGATCCTGGGCAAGGACTCTTGAGCCTCGATCCGGCCCGCACAGTCTTCGTCCTCCTCAGCTTCGAGGGTCCCGACGTCTACAGCCAGGCCGGCGGCCTCGGCGTGCGGGTCAAGGGCCTGTCCCGGTCGCTCGCCCGGATGGGCTATCCCACATACCTCTATTTCTGTGGCGACCCTGACCTGGCCAGCCAGGAGGACCTCGAGGGCGGTCGCCTCCACCTCCGGAGATGGGGCCAGTGGATCTCGGCCCAGCATCGCGGCGGCGTGTACGACGGCGAGGAGGGCAAGATCCGGGACTGGAACTACAGCCTGCCCCCGAGGGTGGTCGACGAGGTGGTCGAGCCCGCGGCGGTCGAGGGCATGCACGTGGTCGTCCTCGCCGAGGAGTGGCACACCGCGTGGTCGATGAAGCTGATCTCGGACTCGGTGTTCTACCGCGGCCTGCGCGATCGGGTGGTGATGTTGTGGAACGCCAACAACACGTTCGGGTTTCATCGCATCGACTGGCGCGCGCTCAACCTCGCCAGCACGATCACCACGGTGAGCCGCTACATGAAGTTCCGGATGTGGGAGTGGGGGCAGAACCCGCTCGTCATCCCCAACGGCATCCCCCGCGATTCCATCGCCGACCCGGATTCGGCGGTCGTCACCGCGCTGCAGTCGGCGGCCGCGGCCGACCACTTCCTGTTCAAGATCGGGCGCTTCGACCCCGACAAGCGCTGGCTCATGGCGGTCACGGCGGTGGCGGAGCTGAAGCGGCGCGGCCGCTCGGTGAAGCTGCTGATGCGCGGCGGGCGCGAACCGCACGCCGTCGAGGTCGTGATGCATGCCGAGCACCAGGGGCTGGCCGTCCGGCACGTCGAGTCGCCGAGCGACGTGGCGGGCCTGGCCAGGCTGCTGCGTGAGTCGCGCGACGCGGACGTGATCAACCTGCTGAGCTTCATCAACGACTCGACCCTGCGCGCGATCTACTCCGGGTGTGATGCGGTGCTGGCAAACTCGGGACACGAGCCATTCGGGCTCGTCGGGCTCGAGGTGATGGCGGCCGGCGGCATCCCAGTCACAGGCTCGACGGGCGAGGACTACGCGGAGGCCTACCGCAACGCCATCGTGCTCGAGACGGACGACCCGCTCGAGATCGTGACCGAGCTGTCGGTGCTGAAGCAGCGGCCAAGGCTCGTCGCCGAGATGCAGAAGCGCGGCCGGGCCACGGCGCGCGAATACGTCTGGGAGAAGGTGATCGAGGAGCTGATGCTGCGGATCGAGTTCGCCGCGGCAAGGCAGGGGGTGAGCCTGCCGGAGGCGCCGGCCGCGCAGCCCGCAGTCAAGCGCCGGGTAAAAAGCCCGACGCTGCGATCATTGATGTGAACCAATGAGACCGCTTCACGTCGCATTCGTTTGGCACATGCATCAGCCGTACTACAAGGACGACCTCACGAGCACATACCTCCTGCCCTGGGTCCGGCTGCGCAGCGCCAAGGACTACTACAAGATGCCAGCCCTGCTCGACGGCTATCCGAACGTGAAAGCCACCTTCAACCTGGTGCCCTCGCTTCTCGCCCAGATCGAGGACTACGGCAAGGAGGAGTCCGTCGACCTCTTCCTCAACCTGAGCAAGCGGCCGGCGAACGACCTCACGCCAGAGGAGCGCGACTTCATCCTCAAATGGATGCGCGAGTCGCCGCGCGCGCTGCGCGTGCAGCAGTCGTCACGCTACCTGGAGCTGGCCTCGCGGCCCGCCGACTCCCAGTTCACCGCCAAAGACATGCGCGACGTGCAGGTGTGGTTCAACCTCGCCTGGTGCGACCCGGTCTGGGTCGAGAACGACCCGCGCCTCGCCGAGCTCAAGCGCAAGGACCGCGAGTTCGACGAGGAGGACAAGGCCATCCTCTTCGCGGCGCAGCTGGACCGCATGCGCAGCGTGATCCCGAAGTATCGCGAGCTGGCCGAGCGCGGCCAGGCGGAGCTGACCTTCTCGCCCTACTACCACCCGATCCTGCCTCTGATCTGCCACGTCGACTCGGCGCGCACCGCCAACCCGCAAATCCAGCTGCCCGAGCGGCACTTCTCGCACCGCGAGGACGCCGAACGGCAGATCGAGCTTGGCATGGGCCTGTTCGAGCGCATGCTCGGCCGCCGGCCGAAGGGCATGTGGCCGTCGGAGATGGCGGTGGGCGAGGCAGTGGTCGGGCTTGCGGAGGAGGCGAGGGTCGACTGGATGATCAGCGACGAAGAGGTCCTCGCCCGGTCGCTCGAGGGTCCCTTCAACCGCGAAGAGCACCTTTACCAGCCCAAGCGCGTGTCGCGCGAGGGCCAGTCGGTGTCGATGGTGTTCCGGGACTCGCAGCTCTCTAACGTCATCGGCTTCGACTACCAGCGGATGCCGTCGGTCGGCGCCGCGCGCGACCTGATCGCCCGGCTGCACCGGATCCGCGAGGTCCAGGGCGACCGCGACTTTCTCGCGGTGATCGCGCTCGACGGCGAGAACGCGTGGGAGTTCTACCCGCGCGACGGGCACGACTTCCTCAACGCGCTGTACACCGAGCTCGACTCGAGCACGGACATCATCACCACGACCGTCTCCGAGTTCCTTGCTGAGCATCCGCCGCAGCATCAGCTCCACCATCTGCACACGGGAAGCTGGATCGGCGCGAGCCTCGACACGTGGATCGGCGACCCCGAGCACAACATGGCCTGGGACCTGCTCGCGGAGACGCGCGACTGGCTCGACGCGCAGTCGCAGCAGCGGCCGAAGGACTCCCAGCAGGCCGCGCTCGCATGGCGCGAGATCCTCATCACCGAAGGCAGTGACTGGTTCTGGTGGTTCAGCCGCAAGCACGACTCGGGCATGGACCCGATCTGGGACAACCAGTTCCGGCTGCACCTGCGCAATGTCTACAAGCTGATGGGCGCGCGCGCGCCGGCGCGGCTGTTCCAGCCCATCATCAAACGCGCGCCCACGCCTGAGCGCGGTGTGCCCGCGGCTTTGATCACCCCAGGTTCCAAGCACGACCCTGCCTGGTCGCAGGCGGGCTACTACCTCGTCGGCTCGGGATTCGGGGCGCTGCACCGGCCGGCGGGCGTGGTGGAGCGCGTCTTCTACGGCAACGATGAGGACAACTTCTACTTCCGCATCGATTCGCCACGATCAGGCAACGAGCTGGTGCAGCAGAAGATCGAGTTCTGGCTGTACTGCGCGGGACCGCCCCCGGCGGACGGCGACGGCGACCTCGACCTCCCGCTGCCCAGGAGCTCGATGGGCGAGCTCGGCTTCGAGCCGTCCTACGTGGTGCGCATCACGCCCCGGGAGCAGGGCGGAACCGTATCGGTCCTCAAGGTCGTCGAGCCGCTGACCAAGGCCGTCGCCGAGACGAGCTGGGACATCGACGACCCGTTCGCGGTCGCGATCCCCTTCTCGCAGCTGGGCAAACAAGCGGGGGACGCCTTTGAGCTCGCGCTGATCGTCAGCCGAGAGGGCAAAGACATCGAGGTCGTGCCGCCGTCGGGCGCGCTGGGCATCCGTGTTCCGGGGCAGACGCCGAGCGTCGACGTGGAGCACGCGGCGCGGCTCAAGGTCCTCGTCGCGACGGCAGAGCTGGCGCCGTTCGCCAAGCTCGGCGGGGTCTCCGACGTCGCGGCCACGCTGTCCAAGGAGCTGCACCGCCTGGGCCACGACGTCCGCGTAGTCCTTCCTCGCTACCGCCAGGTCGATATGGAGCGGTACGGATTGAAGCCCGTGGTCAGCAACCTGGCGGTGCCGCTGGGGACGGAGACGATCCCGGCGACCATCCTCGAGGGACGGCTCGGCGAGCTCGTCGTGTACTTCATCGACTGCCCGCGGATGTACGACCGCGACGGCATGTTCGGATTCGGCGACGACGACGCGCGCTCGGTCTACTTCTGCCGAGCCGTGCTCGAGATGCTGCCGGCGCTGGAGTTTTTCCCGGAGGTCATCCACGTCCACGACTGGTGGGGCGCGCTGATCCCGAACCTGCTCGACCGCGTGTACGAGGGCGGAGCCTACGAGGACATCGCCACGACGCTCACGATCCACAACCTGTCCGCGCAGGGCGTGTTCGGGTTCGGGGCGCTGATGCTCGCGGGTCTGCCGGAGTGGGGGCTTATCCGCCTCGGCATCCCCGGCCTCGACAACGTGGTGAACGTGCTTGGGCGCGGCATCCACTTCGCGGACGTCGTGAACACCGTGAGCGAGCGCTACGCGAAGGAGATCCAGACGCCGGAGTACGGGGAGGGGCTCGACGAGCTGCTGCGCCGCAACACGCACAAGCTGCACGGGATCCTCAACGGGATCGACTACGACATCTTCGACCCGCAGCGCGACCCGGCGATCCCGCACCACTATTCGGCGGATGCGCCGCAGAACAAGGTCGCGGACCGGGCGGCGCTGCGCTCCGAGCTCGGCCTGGAAGACTCGAACAAGCCTCTGTGCGCGATCGTTTCGCGCTTCTATGACGTGAAGGGTTTCGACCTTATCGAGCAGGCGCTGCCGGAGCTGTTGGAGCTCGGCCTGCAGGTCGTGGTCGTCGGCACCGGCGACCGGCGCTACGAGGACATGTTCCGGCGCTGGGCGGGCGAGAGGCCGCGGCAGGTGGCCGTCGCGATCGGGTTCGACGCTGCGCTGGCGCAGAGGATCTACGCGGGGGCGGACATGCTCTGGATGCCGTCGCGCTTCGAACCGGGCGGCCTGGCGCAGCTCATCGCGCTGCGGTACGGGACGATTCCGGTCGTGCGCGCGACGGGCGGCCTCGCCGACACCATCCGGGATTACGACCCGGCGGCGAAGAGAGGGAACGGTTTTCGGTTCGGGCCGTACGACCCCTGGCAGTTCTTCGCCGCGGTGGTGCGGTGCGCGGAGACGTTCCGGCACACGGAGGTCTGGGCGTCGCTGGTGCAGCGCGCGATGAAAGAGGACGTCTCATGGTCTCGCTCGGCGCTGAAGTACGTGCAGCTCTACATGGCCGCGGTCGCGGCGCATCGCGAGAGGCACGGCCTGGCGGCGGCCGAGACTCCGGCCTCCGCCACCCCGGTGGGCCAGTAACCGCCCGTCCCACAGGCGATAGTCCGGACTATCGCCTGGTTCGGATTACCTGATGGGCCGATAGATGCTCCTATGTCAAGCAGCCAGCGCATTCGGCATGGCGACAGGCTCATGGGTGTCTAGGCGGAGCCTGCGATAGACCTCATCTGAGAGCTGCCGCCGCAAAGCGCGAATCGCCTCGGTCT
>Ga0207646_10000165_pt1 | contig 89540 bp, 73 predicted proteins | sample KBSK5502metaG_FD_184343 | JGI IMG/M metagenome (GOLD analysis project Ga0207646, IMG submission 184343) | Corn, switchgrass and miscanthus rhizosphere microbial communities from Kellogg Biological Station, Michigan, USA - KBS K5-50-2 metaG... | ecosystem: Host-associated > Plants > Roots >... | reverse complement strand
CATGGCTGTCGTCAGCTCGTGCCGTGAGGTGTTGGGTTAAGTCCCGCAACGAGCGCAACCCTTACTCTTAGTTGCCACCCGCAAGGGGGAACTCTAAGAGGACCGCTCCGGATAACGGAGAGGAAGGTGGGGATGACGTCAAGTCAGCATGGCCTTTATGTCCAGGGCTACACACGTGTTACAATGCGCGGCACAAACCGTCGCGAACCCGCGAGGGGGAGCTAATCGGAAAAAACCGCGCTCAGTTCGGATTGCAGTCTGCAACTCGACTGCATGAAGCCGGAATCGCTAGTAATGGCGTATCAGAACGACGCCGTGAATACGTTCCCGGGCCTTGTACACACCGCCCGTCACATCACGAAAGTGAGCTGTACTAGAAGTCGCTGCGCTAACCGCAAGGAAGCAGGCGCCCAAGGTATGGCCCATGATTGGGGTGAAGTCGTAACAAGGTAGCCGTAGGAGAACCTGCGGCTGGATCACCTCCTTTCTAAAAGAGCGGCAGCATAGCCTGTGCAGGTGTGCAGGCAACGGCTGCCCACCCTTTCCGGCTCTCACGGGCTGGGAAGGAGCGTCACTCGGTTCATCCTGAGTCCCGGCTTGCAGGGACGAAGGGCTCATTCAGCATCGAACGGGTTCTGGGACCGATCGTCCGGTACTCAAAGTGCAATCCTAAGGAGCAGCTTTTGCGAGCTGCTCCTTTTTCTTTTCTTGGCGAAACCGGACGCGCTGGCCCGTTCCTCCCGTACGCAAGGACCTCCGAGTCCGGACACGATAATTGACAAATATGAAGTTCGATAAGTCGTGAAAGGCGGAGGGCGATGACGCGGCGAAAGAAACGCATCCTGCTGATTGTTCTCGTCGCAGTCATTGTCGCGCTTTGGTGCGCGGACTCTTAGCCTGCTTGGAGATTTCACGGTAACGGCAGCCTTTCAGGCGGTCCTGTTTTCGGCTACCGGATCAAGATGCGACCTATCTCCTTCTCTGAGCCGGGGGAATACGAATTCCGCTTCCGGGGGATGCCGAACGAAGAGATGTCGCTGGAATTGTACGTCGGAGGCGGAACGATAGATGACTTCCGGCAACTGACTCATCTGCAGACAGCTCTGGAAGCAATCCTGGTCGATCAGAAGGGTCGAATCGTTTGCCACGGAATAGGTTTGCCTCTCCATGGAGATCTCAATGGCAGGCCCAATGGCTGGGTCCTCGAGGCAGGTCCGCATGATGCGGCCTACTACCATATGAACTGCCTGCGCATTCAAATGAACAGCCACGACTCATACATTCTTACTCTCCGGATTCGCGAGGTGGATCCGCAAACACCCAGAACGAATCTCATTCTCATGCTGAGCGGCGGCCAGACTGGACCTGCCCTGAGCCGGTCGGAAGAGCGGGTGTCACTCAGCCCCAACGGGTCCTGGCAGGTCTCGTCCGGTTGTCACTGAGCTTGCCCTGAGCGCAGCCGAAGGGGTCAGAGAGCGATTCCAGCCACGCCCCGCCGGAACTTCCGGCGGGCTTTTTGTTTTGCGCTCCGTGCTCTTTGTGCCCTGCTCCGCGTCCTCTCCCTTGATGTTTTGAATTACTCGCTCGTGTAGGATATTCGCGTCTATTCCGGAGGGAACTCGTGAAGCAACCTCTCAAGGTCCGGACAGCCGTCGCCCTTGCCGTCCTATGCCTGGGCGCATCTCTCCTGCTTGCCCTCGGCAGGCCCGCCACCGAGGCCAGCAGCTTTGACGCCGACTTCACCGGGCGCACCATGCGCGTAGACTATTTCCACAGCGGCACAGCCACCGAAGAGCACATCGCGCTCGACCGCGTCGTCTCCGACGGCCCATGGCCCGGCAGCCGCACGCGCCTGGTAGACGACACCAACCTCGGGAAATACCTGTTCGAGATCACCGATCGCTCGACCAATCGCCTGTTCTACTCCCGCGGCTTTTCTTCCATCTACGGCGAGTGGGAGACCACCGGCGAGGCCAAGAAGATCTGGCGGACGTTTCATGAGTCGCTGCGCTTCCCCTGGCCGAAGCGGCCGGTGCAGGTGACGCTGAAGAAGCGCGACGCTGAGAACGTATTCCGCGAAATCTGGGCCGCGCCGGTTGACCCGAACTCGCGCTTCGCCGTTTCGGCCGATCTCGCGCCCCGTGGCCGCGTCTGGACACTTTTTGAGAACGGCCCGCCCGCGGAGAAGGTGGACCTGCTCATTCTCGGCGACGGCTACACCGCCGCCGAAATGGAGAAATTCCACGCCGACGCAAAACGCCTGGTGGACGCGCTCTTCGGAGAAGAGCCTTTCCGCAGCCGCAAAGCCGATTTCAATGTCCGCGCCCTCGATCTGCCATCGGCCCAGAGTGGGGTCAGCCGGCCGCACGCCGGCGTCTTCCGCCGCCCGGCGCTTTCGACGCACTACAGCACATTCGATTCCGAGCGGTACATCCTCACCTACGACAACCGCACCCTGCGCGATGCCGCTTCCGCGGCGCCGTACGATTTCCTGGCCATCCTGGTGAACGAGCGCACCTACGGCGGCGGAGGAATCTTCAACGACCAGACCACGGCAGCGGCGGACAACGCGTATGCCGTCTACTTGTTTATCCACGAGTTCGGGCACAACTTCGGCGGGCTGGGCGACGAGTATTTCACCTCCGACGTCGCTTACGAGACCGGCGCGGCGGAAAAGCCGGAGCCCTGGGAGCCCAACCTGACAGCCCTGCACGACCCCGCTCACCTCAAGTGGAAGGACCTGGTAGAGAGCGACACGCCGCTCCCCACGCCGTGGGATAAGGAAGCGTTCGAAAAGCAGTCCCGAGCGTACCAGGAGCGCCGCCGGAAGCTGCGCGCCTCCGGCGCCGCGGAAGAAGAGATGGAAAAACTCTTCCGCGAGGTTGAGGCCACGGAGACTCGCCTGCTGGCAGGGATGAAATACTCCGGCAGGGTCGGCGCCTTCGAGGGCGCCGGCTATGAGTCCAAGGGCCTTTACCGGCCGCGCACCGACTGCATCATGTTCTCCCGGGATAAGGTCGGCTTCTGCCCGGTCTGCCGCCGCGCCATCGAGCGCGTCATCGACCAGTACAGCCGCCCGTAGCCGCGGCCCGGCTACAGCGCGCATCATTGATGTCATCTCTGAGCGCATCCGGCCAAGATGCCCGAACGCTCGCCCTGAGAGGAGTAGAAAGGGGAGCTCTTGGGGGGATTGACCATAGGTAAGAATGCCTAGGACTAGTACTTAACTTAGATCTAGGAAATGATCTGTCTCTCAATATAAACCTTCTTGTTTTCAATAATATAGATGGAAAGAGATGAGGTACTGCTACTGGCAAACGATTTGCAATCATCAAGCTCCTCATGGGCATCGGGATGTTTGTTCCCTCATCCAAGCTAAAACCGGCTGAGCACCTTGAACGAGCTGCCTCAAGACGGCAGGGGCTATTCAGTTGTTGCTCTCGGCTGAGGGAAATACCCGCCTGCACTCGAATCTTGCTAGTCGTTCTGGTGATAGTCACGATCTCCCCAGGCGGGCGGTTGTCAGCGGACTCCCAGAATGATGCCTCAAAAGCGGTTGCCGCTCCGTCCGTGATCTCCTTCTTGAACCAAAGTACCGAATGGTATCGGCATCTCTCGGTTGAGCAGCAGTTGGCTACGGAACCAAGGGACGCGCCGTTCCTAAACGACGATCGCCAGCTTGCCGATCAGGTCATTCGACTCTCGTTCGACTTCGCGCAGGCCGAAGCCAGCCTCCAATCGCGGGAAGGCGCGGGGATCAATGAGAGCCCGGATCAAACTGCCTCCTCGGAAGAATCCAGATATCACTCCTTGCTCGAGATGGCAGCAAAGGCCGATCAGCAGGTGAAGCAGTCTCAGAAGGAGCTGGAATCACGGCGGCGAAAGCTGGAGACCGCGAACAGCCGCGATCGAAAGACCATCGAATCTGCGATTGCCGAAACACAGAGCGAACTCGAACTGGCCGAGACACGTAGAGATATTTTGCGGAGCATGGTGGAGTTCGTCGGCGGAATTAACGCCAACGAGGCCGGGGCAGGGAGTCTGCGATCGCAAATCGAAGCATTGCGACGAGGAATCCCGGCCGCGGCAACCTCCACCAAACCCGCCGCCTCGGGGCAGAGCGCACCGCCCGAGCAAAGCAGCTCTTCGCTTCCGGCTGTTTACGGCAGCCGCAAAGTGGAGCCATCCGGAATTCTGGGGCTGATCACGGACCTGATTTCGTTGGCGCGAAAGATGTACACGCTCGACGAGACCATCCGGCTCACCGACGCCCTCGCACAGTCTTCCAAGAGCATCCGCGCGCCGTTGGGCAGGGATCTCCGGCAAATGGCCAAGCGCGGCGATGAACTGGCCGGGCAGCCCGAATCAAGTGATCCGGCCGTGCTGGCGCAGCAAAAGAAAGATGTGGATGCAGTGACTCTGCAGTTCAAGCAGCGCGCCGCAGTCGTTCTACCGCTCGGCAAACAAGGCATCCTGCTTGACCTGTATAAGCGGAGCCTCACCAACTGGCGAGGCGCCGTAAAGAATGAATACAACACCGAATTGAGAAGCTTGATTGTGCGCCTGGCAATTCTTGGGCTGATCCTAGCGGCCGTGTTTGGACTCTCGGAGCTCTGGCGCAAAGCTATCTTCCGCTATGTTCAGGATGTCCGCCGCCGCTACCAGTTCCTGTTGTTGCGGCGAATCGTCATGTGGTGCGTAGCCGCGACAATGGTCGCGTTTGCATTCGCGAGCGAACTGGGCGCCCTCGCCACTTTCGCCGGACTGATGGTTGCCGGAGTTGTTGTCGCACTTCAGAGCGTGATCCTATCGGTTGCTGGTTACGTCTTCCTCATTGGCAAATATGGGGTCCGCGTCGGCGATCGCGTGCAGATAGCAGGCGTGACCGGAGAGGTGATGGATATCGGACTGGTCAGGCTGCATCTGATGGAACTCGGCAGCGGAGCAACAGACGCGCAGCCCACCGGACGCGTGGTGGCGTTTTCTAATTCTGTAGTTTTTCACCCGACGAGCGGGCTGTTCAAGCAGATTCCGGGGACAAGTTTTGTTTGGCACCAGATCACTCTCACCTTGGCCCCGGAGGGTAATTACCGGGAGGTTGAGGAACGCCTGATGGACGCCGTCCAGTCTGTTTTCGCCGAATATCAGGATCGGATGGAACTGCAACGCAGGCACATGGAACGCTCGTTCAGCGTTATGCCCGTCAACTCGTTCGGACCACAGAGCCGGCTGCGCCTCACCCAGACCGGTCTTGAGGTCGTGATCCGCTATCCCTTGGAACTGGAGAAGGCCACAGAGGTGGATGACCGCATTACGCGGGCGCTCCTCGATGCCATCGAGCGTGAGCCCAAGCTGAAACTCGTCGGAACCGGTACGCCCAATCTGCAACCCGTCAGCGCGCCGCTAGAAGCAGTCAAGCAGTAACTCTCACTTTATTCTCCACTTGTGGTGAGCGGAGCCGAACCGGGCCGCCCCCGCCGTTTCTTGTGGCCGCTATAGCGGCGGCATCGCGCCGCAATGCTTCCTTTCTTACCCGCCCGCGCCGCCGGCAAGCATTCTAAGCGTGCGGTGACCTCGATCGATTGTTTCAGGTAGCCCGCGGCCGCCTTCCGATCAGCCAGCGTCGGATTATTCCCCGCTGCCCGAAGGACACAAATAGCAATTCTCATCTCACCACCACCGTATGCAGGCGCCCGCCCTGTCCGAATTCTGGCCTGTTGGACAGTAGCCTTCTTACTCCCGGGGGCGTAGGCTGTCACACTAGGAGGCCGAGACTCGATGCAGATTCGGCCGGCACAATTCTGAACACCCTCTAGCACACACTGTTCTTTTTTTCTCTTTCCCTTTACAAGCCGGGGGACCGCATGGGAGTGAAGTCACACTCATACACATTCTTCATCGCGGCCAGTGATCGGGGAACCCTCCGCAAGATCGGAGTGCCGGTTTATCTCCTCCATTTACTGGTGGCTCTGGCATTTGTGGGGGGTATCGCAGGAATGGCGGCGCTCGGCTCCTACTCGCGAATGCGCTGGAGATTGGCGGACTACAACGCCCTGCGCCTCGAGGGAGACATCTTAAAACGGCAGAACCAGGAGTTGCGGGCCACAGTGAGCGAAACCAACGAGCGGCTGTCGTCGCTCCAGTCGCTCGCCACCGAAGTGGCGATGAGTTATGGTTTCCTGCGATTCCGCGAGACTCCCTTCGGGCTCACCGATGCGCCGGTGCAGGCGGAGGCCGCCTACCAGCGCTCGGTTGAACAATTCAACTTCCTGAAGAAGAACCCGACCGCTGTGTTTCTGGCCGCCGAAGGGCTGCGCCTAATGCCTCGGCCTGGATTAGGCGATGCCAGGCTCACGCCATCGCTCTGGCCGGTGATTGGTCACATCAGCGGGAGTTTCGGCGAACGGCTGGACCCGTTCAGTGGTGAAGGCGCATTCCACACCGGAGTGGATATATCTACGCAGTATGGAGACCCGGTGCGGGCCACGGCGGATGGGGTGGTCGCGGCGACGGAGACCCGTCCCGGCTACGGGCGGCTGGTGGTTGTACAGCATGGCTTCGGCGTTTCCACCTGGTACGGACACCTTTCCCGCTTCAACGCGCAGCCTGGAACCTATATCAAGCGCGGCGATGTGATCGGCTTCGTCGGCGTCAGCGGGCGCGTAACAGGGCCGCACGTCCACTACGAAGTAAGAATCAACGGCGCGCCGGTAAATCCCTGGCGTTATCTGCGCTTCACGGCGGCTTCCGATTAGAACCGTGTGTCGGCCGCAGACTTGAGTCAGACCTGCAGTAGACCCCAATGTATGGTCCTAGATAGTGCTTATTCGGACACAGCTATTGATGCCCCTGCCGAGACCGTGAATACTCTAATAGAGCAGGATGACTGCAGGTCCCAAGAGGGAACCAGGCACGCGATAAAGGAGAGCGGGGATGACCACGCAAACGGAAAGCGCCTTAGCCAAACTCACCGCCCTGTCGCAAACCCTGGACAGTGTTTCGAACCAGCTCTCTCAACAAATCACGGAAATTGAGTCCGCCTTGAACGACCTCCATTTCGGAGTTTGGGCGTGGCTTAGAGATGATCCTCTGGACGTTGAAGAGGTCTCGGAAGTCGGAACGAATGGCCAGCGTTCCTCGGTCCACCATATTCAACAACTGGGATATGGAAAGCACAAGGGAAAGTGGGGCTTTTTGGTCGCTTCCGGCACGCAGGAGTCCTGGGGCACCGATGTGACCATCACATTCCTCCAAGATGCCCCGCGGGAAATAAAGCTCCGTGCCATTGAGAGAATTCACAAGTTGCTGGACATCCTGGCGGAAGGATTGAATCGAGTCACGCAAAAAACTACGGAAAAGGTCATGGAAGCGAGAGAAATCGCCACGGCCCTGCGTAAGGGTTAGCACCTCACGCCAGTAGCCCCTTGCCCTCACGCTCCCTTCTGTTCATGCAACACCCTGCACTTCCAGCGGAATAGGCACCGAGCGAGCTCTGATCCACAGAAGAGATACCTGTTTCTGGGATGGTACGACCGTACTATGGAATGCAGCTTGGCACGTGTCCAAACTAGGGTGAAGCGTGGGAGCTCCCAGAAATGACTAATTGGGAAAAGCCCGGGCCGACCACGAAGTTCCCCTCAACGCCTCCGCCGCCCGAACCCGCGGTCGAACTCGGCGATTCCGAGGCTGCAGTGCCGCCGCCTGCGCCGATAGCCGTCTCTGCGGCGCATGAATCCTTCGTACCGCCGCCGGTAGAGCCAATGGTCGGAACTGCTACTCCTGCGGATTCAGATCACTCGCCGTCATTGGAAGAAACCAGCTTACTGCCAGGCCGCGGTGCTGATGGTCCAGTAGCGTCCCAGCAGACAACTCCTGTGCAGGCGCTGGCCCAACTCGAAGCTGCTTTGCCAGTTCCGGCTTCACTCCAAGATTCCTTGACAGTCAAGGCTTCGATGCAGGCAAACCGGGGCAGGGCGCCGAATGAAACCAGTTCACCGGGTGGTCACACCAAATTCTTTACATATGAGGATTTAGATCCCGAGGTTTCACAACCACCCACCGGTTCTGTTCCCCCACAACCGGCATCTCTGTTTTCCACTCCTCCGGCCCAACCGCGGCTTCACTCTAATCTCCCCAAACAGCCAACTCGATTCGGGCGAGGTAATCGAGTCGCTCTTCAGCTGCCTGTCCTGGTTCGCGGCCGCCTTGGAACGCCGCAAGCTGTGCGCGAACAGACTCACACTCTGTTCGTTCTCTCTCGCGGGGCAGTGATCAGTCTGGCCGCAGACGTCCAAGTGGGAGAAAAGCTCGCCCTCATCAACCTGAAAAATGGAAAAGAGACGGAATGTCAGGTTGTTTCTGTACAACGGCCGAAGACTGGAATCAACGAGGTCGAGCTAGGATTTACGCAGTCTGCTTCAGAGTTCTGGCCGGTCAGCTTCCCCCTCGAGGGCGAGAATCCCGACCAGTTCAATCTCCCCCGCCCGCAAGAACGAGCAAGACCCGGCGTTGCCAGCTGGCCACCAGCTCCGTCGGCGCCTTCTCTCACTGGGGAACGCACGAAACCAGCGGCAGCGAGCTTGGGGCCCGACGACATCAGGGCCATCGTCGCCCGGTGGGAAGCGCGTCGTGCCACCCAAACACGCACAAGCGCTCTGGCCGTGGCCGATTCGGCGGCCGAGGAGCAACGCGTCGATTCAGATCCGCATGCGGTTCAGGTTATTCCCGTCGGCGAAGGCGATCTTCCGGCCGCGAAGGCCACCGACTCCACTGCCTCTCGCGGCCACCTTGGCGCCTTTGGACCGCTGGCGATTCGGTCGCACGAGAACTCTTGGGAAGCCGGGATTCCGGAAAGTTGGCTCGATCAGCGCGCCGCAACAGAGCCCGCTGCCGCCAATCGCTTCCCGCGCCGCAAATTGATTCTTGGTGGCGTCTCCATTTGTCTGTTCATCCTGGTGCCAGCAGCGTGGTTCGCTCTTCGTCGTCACTCTGGAAGCACGCCTGTAGCGGTCAACTCGAGCGCTGTTCCTGCCCAGGCATCCTCGGAATCAGCCGCCGCGCCGAGCGCGGAACCCGCGCCCAAGCCTGCTGCACCGGCGACGCAACCTCCGACCAGTGGAAGCCCCGCAGGTCAAGTCAGCGCACAAACCCAGGCGATGGTGGCCACAGTTCCTGGCTCGCGTCAGCAGGCTAAAGACTCGACCAATGTCCCGAGCGCGCCGGCAGCTCCCGGAAAACCGGCCAGTCCACGGGTAAAGCCTGAGATGCGTCTGGGCACACTGACTGTCCCCGCCGTGGCGCCCACGCAAAACAAAGTTGCAAACGAGGAGCCACTGTCCGCCGTCGTCGACGGCGAAGCTCCCGGCGCTGTGCCTGGCGGCCAGCCCGGGGGGATTATCGGAATCCTTTCCAAAGGCTCAGCGGCGTCTGCCCTGCCCCTTGCCCAAAGTTCGCAGCATGGTGGGCAGGTCGTGCGGCCGCGCCTGACTTCTTCGGTCAAGCCCGACTATCCTCCTTTGGCCAGGCTGCAGAGGGTCGAGGGCGACGTCGTCATCCAGGCGGAGATTAGCGCGACCGGCAGCGTGGGTCTCCTGAAGGTAGTCTCGGGTCCTGCACTGTTGCAACAAGCAGCCATGGAGGCGCTGCGGAAGTGGAAATACGAGCCAGCGAGGCTCAATGATCAGCCGATCGCTCTCCAAGTGCTGGTCACGATAAGGTTCCGCATCAAGTAGCCCCGCCCGCTGTTTTTGAGGCCTGTGTAGCGACGACTTTACGCCGCCATGCTTCCTTTTACCTACCCCGCCGCCCAACTACCGGCCGCATGTTTGTTCAATTATCCCGCGGGAAGCCGAAGACTCCATGGTTTAACTAGGGTGTCGCAATCCCGGAAACTTTGCCTTTCTCCCTTGCAAGTTGTCGACGCCCCGGATAGGCTTGAGAAGGTGAAAAGGTGGTAGAGTGAAGCTTCTGTTTCCTTCTCCGCGCAACAGCGCGAGATCCCGCGCAGCAACTCGCCTGCTGGTCGTCGTTCTCGCCGTCGCCGCAGGCGTAGCCGCACAGGAAGTGTGGCGCGCCGCTTCCGACTGGGACGGAAAGCTTTCCCTCGACGGCGTCAGCAACTTCGGCCGCGTGAACGGCCGGCTCTACCGCGGCGCCCAGCCCACTCCTGTCGGCTTCGCGCAACTGAACAGGCTGGGCATCGACATTATCGTGAAGCTCAATGTCGGACACGAAGGATTCACCGTTGAAAAGGACCAGGTGGAGTCGCTCGGCATGCGGTTTGTCAGTTTCCCCTGGAACGCCCAGCACGAACCCACGCACGAGCAGGTCGTGGCGTTTCTCACTCTGTTGCGCGACAATCCGGACAAGACGATTTTTGTGCACTGCTACCGCGGCGCCGATCGAACCGGAGTCATGGTCGCACTCTACCGCATCACGTTTGACCATTGGACCACCGACCGGGCGATCGAGGAGATGGAGGCGTTTCGCTACCGCTACCTCTTTCTGCCACACCTCCAGCATTTCGTCGAGGCGTTTCCCGCCGAGCTCTCCTCCGACCCCGAACTGCAGGCGCTCGAGTCCGCCGCGACTCCTTCGCGCTGACCCGCTGCAGACTGAAATTAGCCATTCCTTGCCTGGCCACGGACGCTGCCGTGGGCGCAACTTTCTCCACCGCCACCCGCGCTCTCGGCCTCGAGCCGGCTCCGCACACACGGCTTTGAGCTGATGGGCTGGCATCGTCGTCAAGACTTAGCCCCGAGCTGGCACGCCCCGCAACAACCGGACCAGTGCCGCCGCCGCATGCGAGAGCCGGGTACCCCGGCGCGAGAGCAGGTACAAGTGCCGTGGCAGCTTCAATTGCCGGATCTTTAGCTCCACCAGGGCGCCGCCATCGACCTCCCACCGCACGCACATCCGCGGCACAATGGCCACGCCCATCTCCATCTGTACAAACCGCTTGATGCTTTCGATAGTGGGCAGCTCCACGCGCATCTGCAGCGGCACTTGATGGCGCTCAAAGAGCTGGATCACGCGCCGGCGATAGGGTGATTCCACAATGTGCGCGATAAAGCTTTCCTGGCCCAATTCCGCGAGGTCTACCGAGCGGCGCCGGGCCAGCCGATGCCGCGGATATACTACAAATGCCAGCTCATCGCGAAAAATTTCCGCGGCGGAGAGCTGGGCCTCCTGCGGCACGTAGGAAACCACTCCGAGATCGAGACGATAGTTCAGCACCTCCCGCGGAATGTCGCGGGAAAACGTTCGATGGACGGCGATGTCCACCTCGGGATAGAGCCGGCGGTAGCGCGCCAGGGCCGGCAGCAGGGCGTGGATGGAGCTTTCGTTCACCCCGAGCGAGAGCCGGCCGCGGCGCAGCCCGCTCAAGTCCTCCATGCCCTTGCCGATTTCGTCGCGCAGGTTGAGCAAGCGCTCGGCATATTCGCTCAGCAGCTCGCCCGCATCAGTCAGCTTGGCGTGGCGCGCGCCCCGGAGGAACAGCGGCTGGCCGATCGTTTCCTCGAGCTTGCGGATGGCAATGCTGACCGCAGGCTGGGTGCGATAGAGCTTTTCCGCGGCGCGCGAGAAGCTGCGCTCCCGCGCCACTGTCAGGAAGACGTGGAGTTGGGCGAAGTCCATGGGTTTCCTCCCCGGCAGTCGGGGTACGCTATCATAAGATTATGTTATGGCACTGACAAGAAATATAAATTTGACTGAAAAGGAGCCTTTGCGGTTAGCTAGCAGCCACCTCCGGGAAGGGGACGCGATGGATACGCTCCGCATCTTCGACACCACCCTGCGCGATGGCGAGCAGTCGCCCGGCTTCTCCATGACCGTCCCGGAGAAGCTCCGCCTGGCCCGGCAGCTCGAGGAGCTCGGCGTAGACATCATCGAGGCCGGCTTCCCCATCGCCTCCCGCGGCGACCTGGAAGCGGTGCGCTGCGTCGCGCGGGAAATCCGCGGCTGTCAGGTCGCGGCGCTCGCCCGCGCCAAGAGAGAAGACGTGGACGCCGCACTCGAAGCGCTTGAGCCGGCCCAACGGCCGCGACTGCACATTTTTCTCGCCACCTCGGACTTGCATCTGCGCGCCAAGCTGCGCTTCACCCGCGCCCAGGCACTTGAGGCCATCGTGAAAATGGTGTGCTACGCCCGCGAACGCTGCCCGGACGTGGAATTCTCCGCCGAGGACGCCAGCCGCAGCGATCTCGAATTCCTCGGCGAGGCCTTCGCCGCGGCCGCCGAGGCGGGCGCGACGACACTCAACATCCCCGACACGGTTGGCTATGCGGTCCCGGAGGAGTACGCCGAGATTTTCCGCCGGATACGCGAGCGCATCGGAAACGCGCCGGGCATTACGCTCAGCGCGCACTGCCACAACGACCTGGGCATGGCCGTAGCCAACTCCCTAGCGGCGGTGCGTGCAGGCGCCCGGCAAGTGGAGTGCACCATCAACGGCATCGGCGAGCGTGCCGGCAACGCCTCGCTCGAAGAGATCGTCGTGGCGCTGGCGGTGCGCCAGGCGAGCTTCGGCGTCAATACGAACATCCGTCTGGAAAAGATTTATCCGACGAGCCGGCTGCTCACCACCATCACCGGCGTGGCGGTGCCGCCCAACAAGGCCGTGGTCGGCGCGAACGCCTTTGCGCACGAGGCCGGGATTCACCAGGACGGGATTATCAAGAACCCGCTGACCTACGAGATCATTCCGCCGGAGGCGGTGGGAGTGCCGTCGCGGCAGCTCGTCCTGGGAAAACACTCGGGGCGAAACGCGCTCCGGCTCCGGCTGAATGAACTGGGCTACGAGACCAATGAGGAGCAACTGGCCGAGTGCTACCGGCGGCTTATCGCGCTGGCCGACCAGGCCAAGCAGGTGCGCGACCGCGATCTGCTTGTGATTATTCACCAGGTGCTTCGCGGGCGTGCAGCGACCGCGACGGTTGCCGACGCCACTCCCGCAGCCACGTGATTATTGCTAGCAGCGCTCCTGTGAGCTTGCCATGACACAAGTCGCCAAGACCATCGTGCTTCTGCCGGGCGACGGCATCGGTCCGGAAGTCATCCGGGCCGCCGCCCGCGTCCTGGAAGATTGCGCGGCGGAGTTCGGCCACCAGTTCGAGTTGGTCGAGTATCCCATCGGCGGGGCCGCCATTGACGCCGGCCTCGTAGCGCTCCCCAACCAGACTCTAGACGCCTGCCGCACCGCGGATGCGGTGCTGCTGGGCGCGGTGGGCGGGCCGCGGTGGGACGCCTTGCCGCTCGGTAAGCGCCCGGAGAGCGGTCTGCTCGCCATCCGCAAGAGGCTGGAGCTTCACATTAACCTCCGCCCCATCCGCTTGCGCGAGCCGCTGCGCGGCATCTCGCCGCTCAAGCAGGGACGCACGGGCAACATCGACTTTGAGATCGTGCGCGAATTGGCCGGCGGAATTTACTTCGGTGCGCACCGGACCGAAGCTGAGAACGGGACTGAACGCGCGCACGACACGGAAACCTACAGTACCGAGGAGATTGACCGGGTGGCCCGGTTTGCCTTTGCCCGCGCCCAGAGCCGCTCGAAACGCTTGGCTTCAGTGGACAAGGCGAATATCCTGGCGAGTTCCGCCCTGTGGCGCAAGACCGTGACGCGGCTGGCCTCCGAGTATCCCAATGTCGCGCTCGAACACCTCTATGTGGACAACGCTGCCATGCAGCTTGTGCTGGCGCCGGAGCAATTCGACGTGCTGGTCACGTCAAACATGTTCGGCGACATCCTGAGCGATGGCGCAGCCGGACTGGTCGGCTCGATTGGCCTGGTGCCCTCAATGAGCTGCGGCCTTGGCCCGCCGCTTTTCGAGCCGATCCATGGCTCGGCGCCATCGCTCGCCGGAAAAGATTGCGCGTGCCCGCTCGGCGCTATCTTCTGCGCCAGTATGATGCTCCGCGAATCGTTCGGCCTGGCGGCCGAGGCGGAGTGGATCGAAACCGCGATTGACCAAGTACTGGCTAGCGGTTACCGCACTGTGGACATCGCCGAGCCGGGCAGCCGCGTCGCGGGTTGCTCCGGCCTGGTCGAGCTCATCCGCTCGGAAATGCACGCCTCGCTCGAAACTCTCGAGCGCTATGGCTGGGGCGTCTGAGCCCCGCAGGACCACCGCCCGCCGCGGCCGATGCTCCTGCAGCCCGCTCCCGCCGGTGCGCTCCCCCTTGCATGCCACCGAGCTGGTAAAGCCTTCGGCTCTTGCTACCCGCCAAATAGAATGCTAACTTCAGTATTCCCCCAACGCTAGTTTGTCTGCACGCAGCCGTATACGTTTTTCAGTAGGCTGGATCGAACCAAGTGAGCACACCGAGACTTCAATTCGAGCGCCAGGCCGCAGACAAGCTAGCCGCTGCGGGCCTGCCCCAACCGGCCGAGGCAGGCGCTATCGCTGCCACAACGTTCTGGCGGGTCGAGGGGAGCCTCCTCGATCTCGGCGCGGTGCGCCCGGTCGCTTACTTCACGTGGAACGCGCAGAGCTTCCTCGAACGTTGGGCGCGCCGCGGGAGCGTGGCCCTGCTGGTTCTTGTCCGGCCGCTACTGTATTCCGCCGACCGGGTTTTCGCCACGCGGGTGCTGCACGCCCTGTTGCGTGGAGTAAGTCGCGACCGTCTCGACCTGCTGGGCGAGGAATATTTTCACTATGTCCTGAAGCCGCAGCTCAAACCGAAGGGCATGCGGAAGCTCAAGCAATGGATGGCCGCCAACGGCCAGGTCGTCCTGGTAAGCCAGGGATTGGACCACGTTATGCGGCCCCTGGCGAATTTCCTCGGCGTCGAGCGGCTAGTGGCCAACCGCCTCGAATTCCGCGACGGCCTCGCCACCGGGCGGCTGCTTGAGCCGGTTATTCGCCCCCGAGGCGCCCTGGCGCTTCTGACCAGCCGCCGTGCCGACGGCCGGGTTCCACCGGAGAAACTGGCTCGCGCACTCGGCTTTGCGGCGAAACCCGAAACCCTTGAGGCGGCGATCACATCAGCAAAGCGCCCTGCGCTGGCCAGCCACCGACCTCTGGTGCTGTTCGACCATGCCAAGCAGCTCGACGGGTTCTCGGTGCGGGAGTCGCTGCATGGGAAACACATCCTGCTGGTGGGCGTCACCGGGTTCATCGGCAAGGTGTGGCTGGTCAACCTGTTGAGCGATCTGCCGGATATTGGCAAAGTTTATCTGCTGGTCCGGCGCCAGCGGTCGAACAGCGCTCAGCGGCGCTTCGAGAAGATCGTCGAAGAGTCGCCGGCCTTCGATCCATTGCACATCCGCCACGGCAGCGACCTGGGCAAATTCCTGGGCGCGCGGATCGAGGTGATTGAGGGAGACGTAAGCCAGCCGGGCCTGGGCATCGAGCCTGCGACCCGAGCCCGGCTGGCCGGCGCGCTCGATCTGGTGGTGAACAGCTCCGGTCTGACGGATTTCAATCCCGACCTGCGCGACGCCCTGTCCGCCAACGTCGCGGCGGTGGCGCACCTGCTGGAATTCGTCCGGGAGTGCGACCATGCCGGGCTGGTGCACCTTTCGACCTGCTACGTTGTGGGCGCCCGTGACGGCCGTGTCACTGAGGAGCTGCACCCGAATTCCACGCCGGCGCACCTGCCGGACTTCGACGCCGAGCGCGAATGGCAGTCACTTCAAGAATTGGTGAAGCAGGTCGAGGAGCGCGCCGAGAGCGCCGAAGTAACCGCGACCCTTCGACGCCAGGCCTTGGGAAAACGTGCTCCGGCTCCGGACCCTCCGGGCGCGGAGCTTGATACATTCATCCGCAGGAACCGGGCGCGCTGGCTGCGAAATCGCTTGACGAAAGCCGGAACGCGCCGAGCACGGCATCTGGGCTGGCCCAACACCTACACGTTCACCAAGAGCCTGGCCGAATCATTGATCGCCCGGCAAGGCGCCGATTTGCCGGTGGCGGTTGTGCGGCCTTCCATCGTCGAGACCTCGACGGCACAGCCCTTCCGCGGATGGAATGAGGGGATCAACACCTCGGCGCCGCTTTCCTACCTGCTCGGCACTTACTTCCGGCAACTGCCAACCAACGAACACAAGTGCCTGGACGTGATCCCGGTGGACCTCGTCTGCCGGGGAATCACTCTGATCGCCGCGGCGGTGGTGGCGCGGCGCCACCAGCGGCTTTACCAGCTCGCAACCTCGGCCGCCCACCCCTGCGATATGGGCCGCTCAATCGAGTTAACCAGCCTGGCCCACCGCAAGCACTACCGCGCCCAGCAGGGTCTGGAGCACTGGCTGCGGTCGAAGTTCGAGACCATCCCGGTGTCGAAGAGCCGCTACCGTAAACTCTCCGTGCCGGCGCAAAAGGCGTTCGTGCAGGGCATCAACCGTGCTGCCTCGGCGATGCAGTTCAAGCGGCCGCCGCTGGCGCGGCAGGAGCGCGACCTGGCCCGCGTGGAGAAGCTCATCGAGCTCTACGAGCCCTTTATCCTCCACAACGAGCACGTATTCGAGGCGGAAAACGTGCAATTGCTCTCCGAAGCGCTTCCGCCTGAGGAAAAGGAAGCCTTCGGCTACGACCCCGGCGCGATCGACTGGTGGGAATACTGGATCAACATCCACATCCCCGCGCTCCGGAGGTGGTGTTATCCGTTGCTGGAGGGGCGCACGCCCGATATCCGGCCCCGGCGCGCCTTTCAACTCCCAGAACCGTCCGGCAACGGCCCCGCTCGGGATGTGGCCGCTCCTCCTGCCGCGCCACCGCGTGTCAAAGCCACATGGCCATCTTCGTAACCGGCTCCACCGGCTATATCGGGGCGCACATCGTCGCCGGCCTGCTGGAAGCTCACCGCGATTCGCTCAACTTGCTGGTCCGCTCGAAGGACGCACACGAGGCCGAAGTGCGCCTCTGGCGCGCGTTGCAGTTGCACATGGACTTTGCGCGCTTCCACAACTTCCTCTCCACGCGCATCAGCGTCATCCGGGGGGACCTGACCGAGACGCGATTCGGGCTGCCGGAAGACGATTACCGGCGCCTGGCTGCAACCACCGATTCGGTCATCCACTGCGCGGCATCGCTCAACCGCAAGTCGGAGAAGAGCTGCCTAAACGTCAACCTGCGTGGCACGCTCGAGGTGATTCAACTGGCGGCCCGGACGCAGGCGACCCACGGCCTTCGCCGCTTCAGCCAGGTGAGCACCGTGGCAGTGGCGGGCGTGCGCCGCAACGAAGTGGTCACCGAGGACTCGGCCATCGAATGGGACCGCTCCGACTACGACCCCTACTCCCGCACAAAAAAATTCTGCGAGCACATGGTGCGCGAACTGCTCTCCGACGTGCCGCGCACCGTCTTCCGGCCAAGCATCGTGCTGGGTGACAGCCGCCGCGCCGCCACCACGCAGTTCGACATGGTCCGGGCGTTTGTGTTCCTGGCCGGGCTGCCGGTCCTGCCGTTCCGGCCGGACGATCAGATTGACATCGTGCCTGTGGACTATGTCGCGGACGCTATCGTAACGCTGCACCAAAAAGTGAAGCCCGCGCATGAGATTTATCACCTCTCCTCCGGCACCGGCTCGCAGACCTTCCGCGAACTGACCGACGCCCTGGCCGCCGCACGGGACAAACGCAAGCCCGTTTTCTTGCCGTGGCTGGAGCGGCCGTCCACCCTGGCGGTCAACGCTCTGGCAAACCGATCCGGCACCATCGCGTACGGTGCCTCGCTGCTCAAGGTGTTTCTGCCCTACTTGATCTGGAACACGGTGTTCGACAACACGCGTGTGGTCGCGGAGATGGGCCGCGCCCCTGCGCCATTCTCCAAGTACAGCTATCCGCTGCTGAAGTTTAGCCGCGAAAACCGGTTCACCTACCCCTACAAGGAGTGGCCCGCCGCAGCCGGCGAGTCTGTTGTCGCCCGGGGATCCGTCGCATGACCGACCTGGTGCTGGCGGCGTGGGTCAGCAGCCTGATTGAGCTCAGCAAGCTGCGCTGGATGCTGGGCGCGGGACATCCGTGGAGGCCCGGCGAAAAGCTCAAACTGCTATTCGCCGGCTATAACGGCACGCGCAACACCGGCTCGGATTTGCGCGTCGAAGAGATGCTGCGGCAGGTCCGCCAGGTGCTCGGCGCCGACCGCTTGGATCTGAGCGTCATGACGCAGAACTTCGCGCTGACTCGCGGATATTTCGGCACCGCGACGCAGGTCAGGCTGCCTGACATCTTCCCACCGTTTCTTTACCGTGAAGTGCCCAAGCACCACGGAGTGGTGGCGTGCGAAGGCTCCATGTTCAAGAGCAAATTCGCCAACGCCCTGACGACGATGATGATCGGTGCGCTGGGTATCGCCGCGGCCCAGAACAAGCTTTCGGTCGGCTACGGCGCCGAAGCCGGCCAAATGGACCCGCTGCTGGCCCGGATGTGTCGGCGCTATTGCGGCCAGTCGCTGGTGATCACGCGCAACGAGGAGTCGCAGGCGCTGCTCAGCGAGCTGGGCGTGCCGACCGAACTCGGCACCGACACGGCCTGGACGTTTGAACCGCAGGGGCCCGAGTACGGCCGCAAGACGCTTCGCGAAGCGGGTTGGGACGAATCCTCTTCCGTGCTGGTGGTCTGCCCGATCAACCCGTTCTGGTGGCCGGTGAAGGCGTCGGTGGCAAAGTTTGCTGCGCGGGCGCTGGCTGGTGCCTACAAGGAAAGTCACTATCGCTCGGTCTATTTCCACACTTCCGGGCCGAGTGTCCAAACGGCCTACCAGCGTTACCTCAATGCCATCGCCAACGCGGTGGACGCTTTCCGGAAACGACACACCGTTTTTCCGGTCCTCGTGGCCATGGAGCGCCTGGACACCCACGCCTGCCAGGAGATCGCCCGGCGGTTGGGCGGCGCGCCGGTGATCACCTCGGACGACCACAACATGTACGAACTGGTGAGCGTGCTGCGCTGCGGCCACCTGATGGTGTCGTCGCGGTATCACGGAATTGTCACGGCCATGCCGGCGCTGGTGCCTTCCGTCGGAGTGACCATGGACGAGCGCATCCGCAACCTGATGCACGAACGGGGTCACCCCCATCTGCTGCTGACCGTGGACGACCCCGACCTGGAAGCGAAGCTCGTCGAGGCCATGGAAGAGCTGCAAAAGAACTGCCCGGCCATCCGCGAAGCCATCGGCCGAACGGTAGTGAAAAACTTGAAGGCCATGGCCCGCATGGGCGTTCACCTCGAGCAGCACGTACAGCAGCGCTATCCGGAGTTCCCTGTGCGCACCGGAGTGCACAGTTGGGAGAATTACCTGCCGCCGCTCAGCCCCGGTCTGCGCAAGCTGGTCGAGACTCACGGCTGAGAACAGGGCCACGCGGGCACAGAGCTAAGGAGACGAAAAGTCAAGCAGTCCAAGGGTCGAAGACTCCCAGAGACAGCGGATCCGGCGTGTCAGTTGCGAAAAGTTCTTGAGCAGGATTGGTTGTTTGATTCTTCGACTTTGCGACTCTTCGATTTTTTAAATCGATTCCCGAGCCATGAATTTCCTCGAGCAGATATTCGACCGCCTGAGCAAATCGTCGGACAGGGCCGTGATTCAGGAGCTCCGCGAGGGGGGCCTAGTGACCGCCTCAGGCGGCGAGCTGCTCACTTCGGTAGGCACGGCCCGCAGTTTTCTGCAGAGTGCAAACCTGCGCCGAGGCGATCGTTGCGCCCTGCTCGCGCACAACAGCATCCGTTGGGTGGCGGTCGATCTGGCGATGATGGCTGAAGGAATCATCGTCGTGCCGCTCTATGCCCGGCAAGCGCCTGCCGAACTTGCGGCCATGATCAAGGACTGCTCGGCGTCGCTGGTCTGCTGCGGCGATGCGCCCCTGCGCGACGCAATCACGCAGGCCTGGCCCGAAGCGCCTCGCCGCGCCTTGTTTGATGAGGTGTTCGCAAGGCCTTCGTCCGCAGGGGAGTCCGGCGCTTCACCGGTGACGCTCGCTCCAAGCGACCCGATTGCGATCATCTATACTTCCGGCACATCGGGCGAGGCGAAAGGGGTTATCCTCACCGTCGGCAACCTGAATCACATGCTCGCTTGCACCACAGCGCGACTCGATTTGCTGATGGGCCCGCGACGCCAGCCCGACCGGGTTTTCCATTACCTCCCATTCTGCTTCGCCGGATCGTCGATCCTGTTGCTCTCATGCCTCTCTCGCTCGAGCGTGCTGACCCTTTCGACCGATCTGGCTCGTCTGGCGGACGAAATCCCTCTGGCGGAGCCGAACTATTTCCTCAACGTTCCGGCGCTGCTGGAAAGGATCCGCACCGGGGTCGAGCAGGAGTTGACGCGTCGCGGCGGCATTGCGCTTTCCCTATTTGAGATGGCCAGGGCGGCGTGGTTTCGCCGGCAGACCGATCAGCGCCGCCTGTTTGATAGCATGTGGCTAGCTTTGGCGAACGCAGTGGTGTTTCCCGCGATCCGGAAGCGGCTGGGTCCGAACCTGAAAGCGTTGATCTGCGGTTCAGCGCCGCTGGCCAAGGAGACGCAGCTCTTTTTCATGATGCTGGGCGTGCCGGTGCTGCAGGTTTACGGGCTGACGGAGACCACCGCAATCTGTACGCTGGACGATCCCCGGCGGATCGAGGCGGGTCGCGTCGGTCCGGCAATCCCCGGCATCGAAATGAAGCTGGGTGCGGATGAAGAGATCCTCGTGCGTGGCCCCAACATTTTTGCCGGCTATTGGAACCGGCCCGGGGAGACCGCGCAGGCAATGTGCGACGGCTGGTTCCGTACCGGCGACCTGGGGAATTTGAGCGATGCGGGCACCTGGGGCATCATCGGGCGGCTGAAAAACCTGATCGTCCTCAGTACGGGCCACAATGTCGCGCCAGAGCCGATCGAAGAGTCGCTGCTGAGGTCGCTTCCCGGCGCACAGCAGGTGGTCGTAGTGGGCAACGGAAAGAGTTACCTCGGAGCGCTCGTGACCGGTGAGGTGACCCGCGAGCAGGTAGAGGCGCAGATCGCCGCGGTCAACCCACAATTGCCTCACTACAAGCACATCCGCGCGGCCCACATCGAGCGAGACCCGTTTACCATCGAGAGCGGCCTGCTGACGGCCAACGGCAAATTGAAACGTGACGCCATTGCGGCGCGCTACCACGCGCAAATTGAGCAGATGTACCACAGGAAGGGCGCATGAAAAGCTTCCGGGGCCAAACAGTTTCCTGGGAGCTGGCCGACGATGTCCTGGAGCTCGCGCTGCACCGCGAGCCGTGCAATGAAATCGGCTTGGCCATGCTTGAGGAGTTGGAAAAATTCGCCACCGCGCTCGAAAGCGCTGCAAACCAGGCCAGCGCCCTGATCATTCACAGCACGCGGCCGGCCGGGTTCAGCGCCGGCGCCGACCTTCGCGAGCTCTATGCAAGCTCGCAAGCCATGGCCGCGGGCGCACGTGTGGCCAGCGTGCGCGAGTTTCTCGAGCGCATCCACCGCGTGATGAACATTCTCGACACCTCGCCGCTCACCACCATCGCCGCGGTGCACGGCATCTGCTTTGGCGGCGGCTTTGAGCTGGCGCTCGCCAGCGATCTGATCATCGCCGACAAGATGGCGCGGTTCTGCTTCCCCGAGCTGCGCCTGGGGCTGATCCCCGGCTTCGGCGGCATCCCTCGCCTCAAGCGGGATCTGGGAAACGCCGTCGTGCGAGACCTTCTGCTGACCGGCCGCAGCATCAATGCCACCAAAGCGCTGGGCGTGGGGCTGGTCAGCCAGGTGACGTCCGAGGGAGAGGCGCTGCGCGTGGCGCGGTCCACCGCCGCCCAGGTCAAGAAGTTCGACCGGCCGACCAGCGCTGCCGCAAAGCGGTTCATCAAACCTATTCCCTACGAGGAGCTGCGACGCGAGATCGATGTTTTCTGCGAGCTGTTCACCCGGCCGGTAGTGGAGGCGGGCCTGCGCAAATTTGTTGAAAGCACTGATGCCCTTCCTTACTTGCCATGATCTGAAGGGGAATCTATGGGGGCTGGACCAATGCATTACAATCAAAACACCGCCAGTAGGATCTGAGCTTTCTGATGCGCACACTGGAACAGACCACCGAAGAAATCGTTGGGCTGGCCGCGACACACTTCCAAGTGCCCCGTGAGAAACTCTCACCGGACGACGACTTCTTCAAGAAGTTGGGAATTGACAGTCTGCAGGCGCTCGACCTGCTGACGCGCCTGGAAAACCATTTCGGTGTCGAGCTGCCCGATTATGAGATCCAGGGCGTCACCGACTTCCGCGCCCTGGCCCGCCGCATCCAAGCCCGCCTGTGATGCTGGACCTGAGCCGCTATGACTCGCTGGGGGCGGCGCTCCGCGATGCGCTGGAGCGCTGGCCCGAGGAAACCTGCCTAATTGAAGCCGACCGCGACCGCGAGCGGTGCCGCCTGACCTACGGCCAGTTCAAGCAGGTGGCGCTGCCGCTCGCGAGTGCGCTCGAGCGCTCAGGTTTCGCCGCAGGCGACCGGGCGGCGATCATCATGACCAATCAGTCGAAATGGCTGATCTCGGCCTATGCCGTGTTCCACTCGGGCGGGGTGCTGGTGCCGCTCGACTACAAGCTGACAGCTTCCGAGCAACTGCAACTGCTGGCGCACTCGAAGGCGCGCGTGCTGGTGACTGAATACCCGATCTGGAGCGCCCTGATGCAGGCGGAGGGTTTCCGCGATCTGCGGGCCAAAACGGTGCTGGTCACCGAAGCGCCGCCGGAAACTGACCTGGCCGGCGCGCACCGCTGGGAAGAGTTTAAGGCTACCCGCGAGCCGGCGTTCGTGCCTCGCCAGAGAACAGACATGGCCTGCATCGTTTATTCCTCGGGCACAGGCGGGCGGCCCAAGGGCTGCGTGATGACGCATGAAAACTATCTCGAGCAGTGCATGGCGCTGACCTCGCTCTATCCGTTCTGGCCGGGCGTGCGGTATCTCAGCATTCTCCCCACCAACCACGCCATTGACTTCATGGTGGGCTTCATTGGCCCGTTCACTTGCGGCGCGGCGGTCGTGCACCTGCGTACGCTACGGCCGGAATACGTGCGCGAGGCGTTCCGGCGCTACAAAATCACTTACATGACCCTGGTGCCGCTGCTGCTCAAGAACCTGGAGAAAGGTCTGCGGGAGCGGTTTGCGGCCCTGCCGGCGCATAAGCGAATGCTCTTCAATGGGCTGGTCGCGGTCAACCACCTACTCACGCGCCGGCGGCCCCGCCTGGAAGTGAGCCGGAGACTCCTTCCCCAGATCCATCTCGCATTCGGCGGCGAGTTGCGGGCGTTATTTGTTGGCGGGGCGTTCACCGAGCCGGCGACTCTGCAATTTTTCTACGACCTGGGAATCCCGGTGGCCAACGCCTACGGTTTGACCGAAGCGGGCACCGTGGTCACGCTGAACGACTTCAAGCCGTTCCGTCCAGACACGGTGGGCAAGCCGCTGCCGGGGATGGAGGTGCGCATCCTCAACCCCGCGCCCGACGACGTCGGTGAGGTCGCTGTGCGCAGCAAGGCGGTGATGTCGCACTATCTGGACGACCCGGAGAGGACCGCGGAGACGATTGTCAATGGCTGGCTATTGACCGGCGACCTCGGCCGGCTCGACTCGACGGGCCACCTGCAACTGTTCGGGCGAAAGAAGAACATGATCGTCACCGCCGAAGGTAAGAACATCTATCCGGAGGACATCGAGAACGTCTTCGAGGGCCTGCCCGTGAAGGAGTTCTGCGTGTTTGCGGCCAATTACCTCTGGCCCGAGCGTAGCATGGTCGGCGAGCAACTGGTGGTCGTGCTGCGGCTCGAGCGCGGCCAGTCTTTCAGCGATGCCCTGCTTGAGGAACTGAGCAGCCGTAATCGCCGCCTGCTGCCATTCAAGCGCATCAGCGGTTACGTCCTCTGGGACGAGGACTTTCCTCGCACCGCTTCGATGAAAATCAAGCGCGCAGCGCTGGCCGAGCAGATTCGCGGGCGCCTGGACCGCTCGCAAGCTGTGGTTGCGCTGTGAACGAGCGCTTCATGGCCGTGGTCAACCCAGCCGCGGGCGGCGGGCGCTGCGGCCGTCTTGCTCCGCTGGCGCTGGAAAGGCTCCGCGCAGCGGGGATAGAGTTCGACGTCGCCCGGAGCCGCGGCCCTGGCCACGCAACGACGCTCACCCGCGAAGCGTACGCAAAAGGCTGCCGCCGCTTCATCGCCGTAGGCGGCGACGGTACCTCCTACGAAATCGTCAACGGACTCTTCCCGGAATCTGCCTCCGGCGGACGCGCCGCGCTCGGGTTTCTCCCCCTAGGCACCGGCAACTCGTTCTTGCGGGACTTCACTGACCACGGGGTTGAGCACGCAATTCAAGCCATCCTTTACGGGCGCCAGCAGGCGTGCGACGTCCTGCGGCTCACACACCAGGAGGGGGTGCTTTACTACATCAACCTGCTGAGTATGGGCTTTACCGCCGACGTCGCCGCCCTCACCAACCGGCGGTTCAAGCGACTGGGTGAGTTGGGTTATCTGCTTGGCGTCCTGACTTGCCTGGTGCGCCTCCGCCGGCGCGCATTTCCCCTGCGCGTCGAAGGCCAAGCGGAGTTCGACCGTCGCCGCTGCTTGTTCCTGAGCTTCAGCAACAGCAAGTTCACCGGGGGTAAGATGATGATCGCGCCGCTGGCCTCGACCAGCGACGGTCTGGTGGAGTTTGTGCGCTGGGGGCCGATCGGGCGCGCCGGATTGATCCGCAATCTGCACACGCTCTACGACGGCTCGCACCTGTCGCATCCGATGGCATCGCGCCTCGGGGCGCGGCGGATCGAATTTGCCCTGAAGGAACCTGTGGACGTCATGGTGGACGGCGAGGTGCTCACGCTGCTTTGCCAGCATCTGGAAGCCCTGCCGAGCGCGCTCGACGTCCTGATATGAGAAACCTCTATCTCGTCTTGCGTAGCGGGGCTCTGTGGGTTGTAAGCTGCATCCACTTTTTCGTGGTGTGCAGCGGCCTGGTCTTGCTGGGGATCTTCATTGACCCGAGGAAAAACGACCGCCCGCAGCGCACCTTCTGCCGCAACATCCTTCGGCTGGCCGGAGTCGGGTTCGAGGTGCGGCGCGCGCCGGGATTTGACCCGCGGCGCACCAGCTTCTTCATCGTCAACCACGTCAATCTCTTTGACCCGTTTGTGCTGTATTCGGCCATCCCGCAGTTCGTGCGCGGGCTGGAACTGGAATCGCACTTCAAGATTCCAGTGTACGGCTGGATGATGAAGCGCTTTGGCAACGTGCCAGTTCCGGAGGAGTCCCGGCCGCCCGACTTGAAGCGCATGTGGCGGCTCACCCGTGCCGCGCTCGACAGCGGCACGAGCCTCGCCGTCTTCCCCGAAGGCAGCCGTACGCGCGACGGCCGCGTCGGCCCGTTCAAGGACGGCGTCTTCCGCATGGCGCGGCAGTTCGGCTATCCCATCGTGCCGGTCAGCATTATCGGATCGTTTGAATTCAACCGGAAGGATAGTTGGATGCTGCGCGCCTCGAAAATCGTGGTGTACCTGCACGATACGATTGAAACCAAGGGCCTACGCAAAGACGAAGTGGAGGCTCTGCGGGAGCGCGTGCGCGGGATTATTTCGCGGCCCGTGGACGAGGCCATGAAATTGCGGCAAAGTTTCTCTTCATCGTCAGCCTGAGCCCCCGGCCCTGTCGGGGTCGAAGGAATCGCACCATGCATGCAGCCCAATAACGAATCCGAGGCGCTCCGCGCAAACGAGGTTCTTCGCTGCGTTTGCCGCGGTTCTCCGCGAGCGGCGCGCTCTCGCAGAATGACAAACTTCTGCCGAACGACAACTACAGCGTGAGGCGGATGCCCGGCAGGGTGCGCCCGGCGCGCGTTTCTTGCCAGGTGTAAACGATGCGGTGGATGACTGTGATCGTAGAGATTACGGCTATCACCCAGAGGACCGGGGCCATACGGTTTAATGTGCCGCCGATGATCAGCAGCACCAGCCGTTCGGGCCGCTCCATGAAGCCCACCTTGCAGGTGGGGATCAGCGATTCGGCGCGGGCCCGCGCGTAGCTGACCATTACCGAGCCGGCTGTGGCCGCCGCGGCCAGGATCACGTAGGACGACCGCCCGTTGACTGCGTAATAGACCAGCAGGCCCATGTAGAGCGCCATGTCGGAGTAGCGGTCCAGGGTCGAGTCATAGAAGGCGCCGAACGCAGTGACGCGCCCCTCGCGGCGCGCCACCTGCCCGTCGAGGATGTCGAGGAAACCGGCGAGGAAAATCAGCGCCGCAGCTGCGCGGAACTGCCCGCGGGCGAAGTGCACCGCCGCCCAGAAATTGACCAGCAGTCCGAAAAATGTCAGCAGGTTGGGGTTGATGCCGGTCGCGGCAACCGCACCCACGATTTTATCGAGCAGCCAGCGGCTGCCCTCACCAATCCAGCGTGTAATCATAGAAGCGGGAACGCTCTCCCCTGTATCTTCCGCCGGGCCGCATGATACGACACCCTGCCCATGGCCTCAAGCGCAGGCCGCTCCGGGCGCGGGCGTGCCAACCCATTTCAAACGCAGACCGCCCGGAGGCGGGCTACAACCCCGAGACAAATCGCAACTAAAAAGAGATGGTGGGTCTGGACTCAAACTACTCCAACCAAGACTCCTCAAGAGCATCTCTTGCATCGCGGATCTGAGTCCGGAAGAGCTCGAAAAGCCGCTCTGGCGTTGACACTTGCGGCGAGGTGGAGTAGCTTCCGCCTCAACACTCCGTGCGGAGGCGAAGCCATGAAATCAATTCTCTTCTCGGCGATTCTGTTTCTTTCGTGCGCCGTCGGCGCCCAGGCGCCCGCGACGGCTCCCGTCGCGCTCAAAGACGAGCCGCATCACCATCTGCTGTTCGAGAATGAGTACGTGCGCGTGTGGGCCTTCGGGATTGCGGGTCACCAGGCGACTCTGCTTCATAATCACGACCTACCCTATTTCGGCGTTGCGGTCGGCTCCGCCGACTTCATCAACGCGGTCACCGGAAAACCCGAGGCTCACGTCACGCTCACCGACGGGCAGGTCAGCTATTCCAAGGGCGGCTTCTCTCACGTCGCGCGTACCGAAACCGACACGGCGTTCCGCAACGTCACGATCGAGCTGCTCCGCCCGCAGGGAGCCGCGCGCAATCGTTGCGTGAAAGTCATTGCCGACAGCCCGCTTGATTGCCCGCAGACCACCGCAACTCCGCTCAGTGCCGCGACGACGCTTGCCTTCGAAACCGACGAGGTCGCTGTGCAGTCGGGCGAAGTTTCGGCCATTTTCAGAATCGCGGGCGCGGATACACAGTCCGCGCGGCTCCTCGCCGTACTCGACCAATCCGAACTGAGCGTGGAAACTCCCGGCCAGCCGGCAAAGAAGCTGCACCCCGGCGAAGCGCTCTGGCTCAACGCCGGCGCTGCGGCAACATTCGTGCACACCGGCGCGCGCCCCACGTCACGCTTTGTTCTTGTCACGTTCAAGGACAGCGGCGCGAAATGAAGTCGACAGTTGTGAGCCAAGAGTTCAGGGTTAAAAGTCGCGGCAATAGCTTTGCCGGGCGGGAAGCCGCATCTGGAAGTGATTGAAAACCTGGTGGGCCTGGGTTGACTCGAACAACCGACCTCACCCTTATCAGTTGTCAACAGGCAACGTGCTACGGTTTGCGATAGTGTGCTAAGGGCCGCTATTTATGCGGCTTCCAACGCAGTCGGGCGCTGCGAGGACTGCTATAGTTTGCTACCGATTTTGATGCAGGTGTGCACCAAATCCCAAAGCCCAAGCGACATCGCCAAAGGATGCAAGTGTCAACCAGCGCTCCATTTCGCCGAGGCCCCCAACGCCCTCGCACCAAAGATCGCCTCGCTGCGAGCCGCTGTGCGTGTCTGCGGGGCATTCTGGGGGGAACAGGCGGCATTCAGGGGACCGCCGCACTGCGCACCGGCCTCGCATGCCGCAAGGGGGCGCCCACCGACAGAAGGTGTGACGCTGCGCGCATCGGGGTGGCGCTCCTGGACGCCCGGAAGAGCCCTTCTGGGTGCCCTCGAAACGAAGCGAGCGACCGTTGGCCCAAGCGCCTCGCCACCGGAGGGCAGACTCGCTCCAGCAGCACCTCCCGGACGCGCTACGGGGGCTGCACGCGGCTCGGGCCAAGGGGTGGGAGTCCCAATTGAGACACCTCTCAAACAGGAGCCGATTTGAGCCCGGGATTTTCCCCGGCGAAATTTTTCTCCGCTGTTTTTTCCCGACGCGATCAATGGCATGAGCGTAAGAGTTGCGACGGGGAACCGCACCCCGCACGAGGCGTTCTTGGCTTTCATAGGCGGACTAAATCCGGAGGCCCTGACTGTCTAAATTAGCGGGGAGCACTACAACGCTCTCTCTGCCTGTGACCTGTTGCATGCTCTATCGAACGCCGTGGTCCGGTACTGCGCCGCCAGGAGAGGCCCAGTGCAATGCCCCATGTAGGCGGGATAAGTGAGCCTCCTGATCAGCAAGATGGGTGTACCTATTCCCTGCTCGTCCCAATAGATCTTCGCTCCGCCATTCTCAGTAAAGGCCATTGAAACTCCTAATTCGTCTCCTTGCAGGAGGTGTCGGTCTGCCTGCAAAGGCTTTACGGACGGATACTCTTGTACCTAAGAATTACTCGTGGGGCGGTCATCAAGGAACATATAAGTGACGATAGCCGTCGCTATCGCGCGGGCGTGATCATCGACGAAATCGACATTGCCGATGCATAGTGTAGATCCGATGCGGAGAAGGTGAGAGCGGGCGAATATGCGACCTTCAATCACTGGGCGGAAGTAGTTGATTTTCAGTTCGACCGTGGTGATGCGACGTTTGCCACCGAAGTGACGCTGTATGGCAATGCCCACCGCTGCGTCGGCCATCGTCGCCGCCACACCACCGTGAGCAGCCCCAGCACTGTTTCGCAAGTCGCTGCGGAGTGTGCATTCGATCCTGATGCCATCGCGATGCAGGCGAGTGAGTCGCAAGCCAACCAGCCTATTGAACGGCACTTTTGTCAAGAGCTCGCGAACCTGCCCAGCGGTAAGTTTCCGGTAGCTCATGAATAACCACTTTGCTCTGGTGCAAAGAGCCCGGGGCTTCTGACGGGTGTTCGTTCGTTACGCGTCAGCTATTTTGAGCACGAGCTTCCCGACATTCTCACCTTTGAACAGCTTCAAGAATGTTTCCGGGAACGTTTCCAGGCCCTCGATGATGTCTTCGCGCGATTTGAGTTTGCCGGCAGCCAGCCATCCAGCCATTTCACGCGCGGCCTCACCATAGCGGCTGGCGTAGTCAGACACTACAAAGCCTCGCATGCTCGCGCGATTCACCAGCAGCGATAGATAGTTGGACGGGCCTTTGATGGGTGTGATGTTGTTGTACTGCGAGATGGCGCCACAGATGACGATACGTGCGCCGCGGGCAATCTGAGTGAGCACCAAATCGAGGATTTCGCCGCCCACGTTGTCGAAATAAACATCAATGCCTTTCGGACAGTGCTTCTGCAAAGCCTTGCGGACGTCCTCTACCTTGTAATCAATGGCGGCATCGAAGCCGAGGTCCTTCACGACGTAGTCGCACTTCTGCGCGCCACCGGCGATGCCGACCACATGGCAGCCTTTGATATTGGCTATCTGTCCCACCACTGTGCCCACGGCACCGGCAGCGCCTGAAACCACAACGGTCTCGCCCAGCTTGGGCTGGCCGAGCTCGAGCAGGCCGAAATATGCGGTCATGCCGGGCATTCCGAGCGTGCTGAGGTAGACCGGCAGAGGCGCCGCCGAGGGATCGACCTTCGTGAGGCCGTAGCCATTCGTCAGCGCGAATTCCTGAACTCCCAATGGGCCGTAGACGTAATCGCCGACAGCGAACTTGGAATTCCTGGATGCGAGAACGCGGCCCAGTGCCAAGGCGCGCATCACCTCGCCGATGCCAACCGGGGCGATATACGACCTTCCCTCCCTCATCCAGCCGCGCATGGCCGGATCGAGCGAAATGTATAGGATTCTTACCAGAAGCTCCCCTTCGCTCGGTTCGCGGACCGGTTCTTCCACGTACTTCCAATCGCTCCGCTTTGGCATTCCCACGGGGCGGGCGGCCAGTTCGAACTTATGATTAAGAATGTTCAAGACCAGTCCTCCGCGCGCAACTGTCATCACGTCTTCCGTCCCGCGTTGAAATCGGAACTAAACGCAGAAACCGGTGACGCCTGCCTGAACAGCTTTCAAGAGTCCGACTGACGGCAAGATCAGACTCGGTGACATGCTCAACCGCGGCCAAGGATCGCCAGCATGAGGACTCGGCCATATCCTGATAGTCGGTCACACATGATAGTGACTAACGCGGCCGCCATTGTATATAATCGCGCCCACTATGCCAAGCCAGGAGACGTTGTACAACGTGGCCGGTCGGGTGGCCACCATTACTCTGAACCGCCCGGACAAGCTGAACGCCTGGACCGCGGTCATGGAGCAGGAGGGTCGTGCCGCGGTGGAGGGCGCCGAGCGAGACGACAACGTGCGCGTGATCGTCTTGACCGGGGCGGGCCGGGGATTTTGCGCGGGCGCCGATATGTCGCTCCTCAGCAGGGTGGCCGACCACGGCCTCGATGACAGCACCCGCGAACGCGTATTGCGGACGGCCGGCAGCCACGAAGGCGTCCGCCCAGACTTTGAGAAGAAGTACTCGTATTTCCCGGCGGGAGGAAAGCCCGTGATTGCCGCTATTAATGGTCCTGTTGTCGGACTGGGCCTCGTCATCACGCTATATTGCGATCTGCGATGGGCTTCGGATGCCGCGCGCTTCAGCACCGCATTCGCGCGACGCGGGCTGATTGCTGAGTACGGAATGGCATGGATGCTGCCGCGCCTCGTGGGTCTCCCGAACGCGCTCGACCTCTTATTTTCAGCGCGGATGATCGATGCGGCCGAAGCACTGCGGATGGGGCTGGTGAACCAAGTGTTTCCTCAGGATGTCTTTTCAGATAAGGTACGCGAACACGCGCGCGACCTAGCGTCGGGCGTAAGCCCGCGCTCATTGCGCGTGATCAAGCGACAAGTGTATGGCGCGATGTTTCAGACTCTCGCCGAGGCGTTCGAGCTTTCTGAGCGCGAGATGCTCGCGAGTTTGCAGAGCGAAGACTTCAAGGAGGGCGTCGCGCACTTTCTCGAGAAGCGCGCCCCCGCTTTCACTGGCAGATAAGGAACCCCAGTGAACTTCGAATTCAGCGACAAAGTGAAGGACCTGCAGCGCCGATTGCAGGCCTTCCTGGACGAGCACATTTATCCGAATGCGCAACGCTTCTACGACGAGATCGAGCAGAATCGGTGGTCGCCCACAAGGATCATCGAACAGCTCAAGCCGAAAGCCCGCGCCGCCGGTCTGTGGAACTTGTTCTTGCCGGACAGCGAGCACGGTGCAGGGCTGACAAATCTCGAGTATGCGCCACTTTGCGAGATGATGGGCCGCAGCGTGATGGCACCGGAGGTCTTCAACTGCTCGGCGCCGGACACGGGCAATATGGAAGTGCTCGCCCGGCATGGCACGCCGGAGCAGAAAGAGCGATGGCTCAAGCCGCTGCTTGCAGGGGAAATCCGGTCGTGTTTCGCGATGACCGAACCCGCTGTAGCCTCGTCGGATGCGACGAACATCGAGGCGAGCATCGTTCGAGACGGCAACGAGTACGTGGTCAACGGCCGGAAGTGGTGGGCTTCCGGAGCGGGCGATCCGCGTTGCAAGATCGCAATCTTCATGGGCAAGACAGACCCCTCGGCTCCCCTGCATAAACAGCAGTCGATGATCCTGGTACCGATGGACGCACGGGGAGTGAAGATCGAACGGTTACTGACGGTGTTCGGATATGACCATGCACCTCATGGTCATGGGGAAATCACGTTTGAGAATGTACGCGTTCCGGTTTCGAACATCTTGCTCGGCGAGGGATGCGGATTCGAGATCGCACAAGGGCGGCTGGGGCCGGGACGCATCCATCACTGCATGCGCTGTATCGGCGTGGCCGAACGAGCCCTGGAAACGATGTGTAAACGGGTGCAGTCACGCGTGGCCTTCGGCAAACCGCTCGCCGAGCAGGGGACCATACGCGCTGACATTGCAATCTCGCGCATGGAGATCGAGCAGGCCCGCCTGCTTACCCTCAAGGCGGCTTACATGATGGACAAGGTGGGGAATAAGGCAGCGCGCTCCGAGATCGCGATGATCAAAGTCGTTGCGCCGAATGTAGCCCTGCGAGTCTTGGATCGCGCCATCCAGGCGCATGGGGGCGCCGGTGTTTCGCAAGACACGTTTCTCGCCGGCGCGTGGGCGAGCGTGCGGACACTTCGCCTAGCCGATGGGCCGGACGAAGTTCACACGGAAACCATCGCAAGACTGGAACTCAAGAGATGGGGTAAGCCTCCGGTGCCGTCCTCGTCACTTTGATCATTGCCCCACGTGATTCGCGCCCATTTCTTCCCCTGGAGATTCCCATGCCGCCAGTCGTTTTGGAAACACCGCATGCGCTGAATGATTTCGTGGGCCGAGAAATTGCCCTAACGGAATGGCTCACCATTACGCAGGACCGTATTGATCGGTTCGCGGAAGCCACACAAGACCGCCAGTGGATTCATGTCGATCGCGAACGGGCGCAAAGAGAATCGCCCTACGGCACAACGATTGCACACGGTTTCTTGACGCTTTCACTGCTGAGTCATTTCATGAAGCAGGCCATTCAGTTCAGAGGCGGCGTCCGCATGGGGATCAACTACGGCTTGAATCGGGTCCGCTTTCCTTCTCCGGTTCCCGCGGATTCACAGATTCGTGCCCGCGTCGGTCTTCAATCCCTGAAGGAGCGCCCCGACGCGCTCGAGGCCGTATTTTCTGTATCGTTGGAGGTTCAGGGATCGGAGAAGCCTTGTTGTGTGGCGGAATGGATTGTCCGTTACTACCCTGAATGATTGAAGGCACGCCCTTGAGAACGGGCGAATCTGCATCTCTGAAATGCGAGATGGTCAAATACAACCGGATTCGGCAGAGTGCAATGATGCGCGCAAGAGAACCTTGACCACTTCCGGCATTGAGGCAAAGCGTGAGTCCTTTGTCAGTCCCCGGTGATAGCGGTAATAAATCTGCTGGACAATCACCGCGACCTTGAGTCGAGCCAAGGCGAGATAAAAGACCATATCAGACACGTCGCGGCCGGTCGTCCGCGCATAGCGCTCGAGGAGTTGAGCGCGCGTCAGACTGCCGGCGTAGGTCGAAGGGCACCAGCGGATTTTCTGCAACTCATCAGGATCCTGCGGATCGACCCAGTAGGCCAGAGCCGTGCCCACATCGGTGAGCGGATCGCCGATCGTCACCATCTCCCAGTCCAGCACGCCCACAATCCTGGTGATATCTGCGGGATCCAGCACGATGTTGTCGTACTTGTAGTCATTGTGGATCAGCGCGGCATCGCTTGTTGTTGGCATGCGTTCTTTCAGCCAGGTGGAGATGCGGTTGACCTCCGGAAGATCGTGAGTCTGGGAGCCATAGTAGCGGTTGATCCAACCGCGCACCTGGCGCTCGAGATATCCTTGCGGCTTTCCGAGATCGCCCATGCCAATCGCCGCGTAGTCCAGGCCATGCAGCCGGGCCAGGCTGTCAACGAACGATTCGCTCAGCTGCCGAGCCGTCTCGGCCGTAAACGGCAAACCTGCGGGTGGGTCTCTGCGCATGATAATCCCCCGGATCGGATCCATGAGGTAAAAGGGCGAGCCCAATACGGACTCGTCGTCGCAGTACAGGAGAACCTTTGGTGCTGCCGGGTAAGCGGGGTACAGTTTCGACAGCACGCGGTACTCGCGGCTCATATCGTGCGCCGTCTTAACCTTGCTGCCGAAGGGCGGGCGGCGCAGCACTATTTCCCGATCGCCGAGACGCACCAGGTATGTCAGGTTCGAATGACCACTCGGGAATTGCTCGACGGCAAGGGGTCCCGCGCTGCCGGGAAAATGGCGCAGCAAGAGCGGTTCGAGCCTGGCCAGGTCCAGCTCCTCCCCCGGTCGCACAGCGGTCGGACGGTCTCGAAAATCGGGCATGTGCGTCTCGCAAATCCTCCTCTACCGGTAGGTCAGCAACGAGGGGTCGTCGAGATGCGGAAACGCATTAAACGCGCTCAGAGTGAAACGATCGCCGGAAAACAGGAACTCGCTGTAAGAACAGTTCCGCGACATCCACACTGCTCCCAGAGTGTCCCGTGATGAAAGATTCAAAGCACGCTGCATCACTACGCCGATTGGCCCACCGGAACAGACAATTACGATTTGCTCGCCTCTATTTGCGGTGGACACGACTTGTGATAGGCCGCGGTTCACTCGAGCGCAGAACTCCGGCCAGGACTCTACGCCGGGAATCGCAATCTCTCCGCCGGCCCACTTGCCAATTACGGCCTCGAACATCTTCTGGAAATTCTTCGGCTGTTCACTGGTGCCTGCTGATTCAACAAACGCCTGGTGTAGCTCGCGGACTCTGCTGTCGTTCTTCAGCAATCGCGTGAGACTATGCTCCAGCACCGCGTCGCCCTGATATTCGTCGAACTCCTGCATCACGACTGGTTCAGGGAAGTGGAGTCCGGCGTTCCGATAGGCTTCGCCCACAATCTTAGCCGTGCCCCTTTGCCGGAGTCGCGGCCCTGAGCAGACGCGGTCAAAAACTACATTCCGTCGCGCCCAGTACTCTCCCAATAGGTGAGCTTGAGTTTCTCCGGTTGGGGAAAGCCTGTCGTAGCTCGGCTCCAGGAAGGATGCTTGCGCATGACGGACCAAAAAAAGGCGACCCATTCTCCACCGATGACTCCACAGACATTGGACGGCAGAAAACACCTCAAGTAAAGGGGTTCGAGTTAGCCGGACACGAGTGCACAACCGGACGGCGCGTAGGAGTCCCGGTTTGGCCCGTTCGAACAAGCCAGCAGCCCCGCTCCTGCTCCTCCCAATAGATCTTCGCTCCCAGATTGTCAACGAACGCCATTGCATCTCCGTAAGATCTGAACCACAACCTGCTTAGCAACCAGTTGACCGAGAAGCAGCCAATGTTGAGCTACCCTACAACGATGCCCATGTCTACGTATGAACCGTTGTCGACAAGCTCCTGAGATGACGGAGATCCATCGCTCCTACTCGGATAGAGCGTGGTCAGCTCCCCAAACGCGCAGCCGTTCAAGGCTGGCGAGGAACGGTTTCAACGCTCTGTAGAGGAGCACCACCGCAAGCGCGCACGCCACGGACGTGACAATAGCCAGCGAGTATTGAACGGTATCGTCGCGTCTGAAGATGTATTGGGTGCAAGCCGCGACGGCGGTGGGTCCGATGCCGAGCCCGACGATATTCAGGATGAACAGATAGACGGCCGAGGCCTGTCCACGCATGGTGGCCGGCATCATCTGCTGAATTGCGGCGGGAGCGATGCCGAACGGGGCTGCTGCAAGTAACGCCGAAGGAACCAGCCAAATCGTCGCCCAGGTCGACGACGGCGCCAGGTACAGCAAGCAGTTGATCGGTATCCACACGAGCCCGATCAGCGCACCCACGAACAGGGTCGCGTTGGCCCGGCCGCGCGAACGCAGGTAATCAGCGAGCCGCCCCGCGCCGATAACTCCCAAGCAACCAAACACTGCAACGATGGAGCCGTAAACCACGCCCGTGGTCCCGATGTCCCAATGGAAGTGGCGCCGATAGAATTCCGGAACCCACGCGCCGCTCGCGTACGAAGAGAGCGAAAGCAGGCCGAAACCGATGTTGTGGAGCAGGACAGTCCGCCGGTTCTCTAAAATGTAGGAGAAGACCTGCCGCATTGGCACAGCCGGTTGTTGGAGTCTTGCTCGGTGCGTTGCGGGCTCGCGTACGGTGTAGAGCAGTGGCGCCAGCGCAACGCCCGGAAGGCCCACTACGAAGAAGATGAGCTGCCATGGATGGATCGCGCCGGCCAGCGGAAGACTCCACATCGCCTGGGTCGACGCGTAGCGCACGACAAGTCCACCCAGCAAGTAGGACAGGCCCGCGCCCATGTAGATCCCCATCGAGTACACGCTGATAGCCGTAGCCAGCTGATCGCGCGGAAAATAATCGGTGATCAGTGAGTAGGCGGCGGGCGAAAGCGCCGCCTCTCCCACACCGACACCCATGCGCAACAACAGCATGACTGTGAATGTTAATGCCAGCCCGCAACCCGCCGTGAACCCGCTCCAAAGGATCAAACCGATCGCGATGATCAACCGGCGGCTGTAAATGTCCGCCAGACGCCCGATTGGAATCCCGAAGAAAGTGTAGAACAGCGCAAAGCTGAACCCCATCAGCAAACTGACTTGTGTGTCGCCAATGTGCAGGTCGCGGCGAAGTGGGCCGACCAGCAGGCTGAAGATCTGGCGGGAGATGAATGAGAAAGTGTAGACGACCGTCAAAACCCCGACGACGTACCATGCATAGAGCAATGAGCGCTGAGGTATCACTCCTTGCCTGGGGGCGAGCTTCGCTTCAGGCAGAGTGGGACCGGACATTCGATTAACCACAGGTTGCTCTCTCTTCAGGAGATAAAGGGCTCCAAGCTTGCCGCGGAAGCGATCGAATTAGCAGAACGCGCTCTCCCACGCCCACGGAGTGCAGCAGCGCTTAGTTGGCCCGTTCAAACAGGCCCGCCGCTCCCTGGCCTCCGCCGACGCACATCGTTACGACACCGTAGCGAGCCTTGCGGCGTTCCATTTCATTGGCGAGGGTGCCGACTAGGCGCGAACCAGTCATGCCGAACGGGTGACCGATTGAAATCGACCCGCCGTTGACGTTCAGCTTTTCCGGATCGATGCCAAGCCGGTCGCGGCAATAGACGACCTGGACCGCGAAGGCTTCGTTGAGTTCCCACAGATCAATGTCACCCATCTTTGGTCCGGCTCGCTTGAGCAGCTTTGGCGCGGCGAAAATCGGCCCGATGCCCATTTCATCCGGGTCGCAGCCGGCGATTTGGAAGCCGCGGAAAACCAGCTTATAGGGGATCTCGAGCTGATCAGCGCGCTGGCGGGACATCAGCAGCGTGGCTGACGCGCCATCAGAGACCTGGGACGAGTTACCGGCAGTCACCGTGCCCTGGCCGCTGTTTGGATCAAAATGCGGCTTCAAAGCGAGCAACCCTGCAAGCGTCGTGTCCGGCCGGTTGCACTCGTCGCGGTCCGCACACACCTCTTCCTTGCCGATCACCTCGCCAGTCTTCTTGTCTAGGATGGCCCGCGTCACACGCATCGGTGCGATTTCCTTTTCGAAGAAGCCATCGCGCTGAGCGCGGGCCGTGCGCTGCTGGCTCAGAAGGGCGTACTCGTCCTGCACCCCACGGCTCACCTTGTATCGTTTCGCCACGATCTCAGCCGTGTCCCCCATGACCATGTACAGCCCGGCCATCCGCTCCAACAACTGTGGATTCGGGTTGTAGTCGCGTGGCGTCATGCTGATGCTCTCGACGCCGCCTCCGATGGCCGCCTCCACGCCTTCGTTGATGATCTGATGCGCAGCCAAGGCAATCGCCTGTAAACCCGAGGAGCAGAACCGATTGATTGTCGTGCCGGCGACCGATGTCGGCAGGTCGGCCAGCATCGCCGAGATGCGGGCGATGTTCTGCCCTTGTGGACCGTGGGGCTGGGCGCATCCGAGAACAACATCTTCGATCTCGTTGGGATCAAGCTTCGGCGTCTTGCGCAGGATGTCTTTAATACAGTGCGCAGCGAGCTCGTCGGGGCGCGTCATGTTGAAAGAGCCTCGAAACGATTTCGCCAGCGCCGTCCGCGAACTGGCAACTACGACCGCTTCTCTCATTCCTTCTCCCAGCCAATAAGAGATAAATGCACAATCCGGAACGAATCTGCTTTGCGATCCAGCTCTCGAATACCCGGGGCGCTAGGCAGTTGCGCCCTGGTCTCTGCTGAATTCATCGAAGGTCTTGCCCTGCTCGGCCAATTGTTTTAGCAAGGGTGCGGGCTCCCAGATCTCGCCATGCTGCTTGTGGAATTCACAGATACGGTCGTAGACCTTCTTCAAACCCACGGTGCCGGCGTACCACATCGGGCCGCCGCGATAGGCCGGGAATCCATACCCGTTGAGATAAATAATGTCGATATCAACAGCGCGCAGCGCAAAGCCTTCTTCGAGAACGCGCGCGCCCTCGTTCACCAGCGCATAGATGCACCGATCAATGATCTCTTCGTTCGAGATCTTACGCTGGGGGACGCCGGCCTCGGCGGCCCACTTGCGCACCAGATCCGCAACTTCAGGATCCGGAATGGCGCGCCGGTTTTCGTCGTATTTGTACCAGCCGGCGCCGGTCTTCTGACCGTAGCGTCCGAGTTCGCACAAACGATCCTCGGCGAGCGCCTGGCGCACGCCGGGTTTTTGCAGGTGGCGATATTCCTTCCGGATGCGCCAGCCGACATCGAGACCTGCGAGGTCCCCGGTCGCGAGCGGACCCATCGCCATACCGAACTCGCATAGCGCATTGTCCATGGCCTCAACGCTCGCGCCCTCTTCCACGATGAACTGTGCTTCGCGGCGGTACGGATGGAACATGCGGTTGCCAACGAAGCCTCGGCAGTTGCCCACGAGCACGCCAACCTTGCCTAGCTTCTTCGAGAGCTGCATGCAGGTGGCGATCACTTCTTTGCTCGTGGCCTTGCCGCGCACGAGCTCCAGCAGGCGCATCACGTTTGCAGGGCTGAAGAAATGCGTGCCGATGACAAATTCGGGCCGGGAGGTCGCCGACGCGATCTCATCGATGTTGAGCGTGGATGTATTGCTGGCCAGGATGGCGCCGGGCTTACACACGCGATCGAGTTCGCCATAGACTTGCTTCTTGAGCGCCATGCCCTCAAACACGGCCTCGACAACCATGTCCACGCTGGAGAAATCCTCGTAGCCGAGCGTCGGCCGAATTAGCTTTAGCCGTTCATCAACGTATTGCTGCGTGAAGCGGCCGCGCTTCACCGAATTCGCATAGTTCTTCTGAATACTTGCCAGCCCGCGATCGAGCGCTCCCTGATCCACCTCTTTGAGCAGCACCGGGAAGCCTGCTTTAGCAAATACCATCGCGATGCCGCTGCCCATCGTTCCGGCGCCGACGACCGCAACGCTGTTGACCGGGATGGTTGGGGCCCCTTTCGGGACGTCCGGAATCTTGGCGACTTCGCGCTCGCCAAAGAAAACGTGAATGAGCGCCTTGGACTGATCTGAGAAGAGGCATTCGGTGAACAACTCCCGCTCTAGTCTGCAGCCTTCCTCGAAAGACAACTTCGTCGCGGCTTCCACTGCGTCAATAGCCGCGAGCGGCGCCTTCAGGTTGCGCTGCTTCTTGCGTGCCGTCTCTCTCGCGGCGGCAAAGATAGAGGCGTTCTGCGCCGGCGCGCCGAGCTTGTCGTTGCGCTCACGAGTTTTCGGCGCAGGCCTCCCAGCGATCTCGTGCGCAAAAGCGACAGCGCCGGCCAGCAGATCACCTTCGATCAGCCGGTCGACGATGCCCCATTTCAACGCTTCCTGCGCCGAAATCGGATTGCCTTCGGCGCACATCTCGACAGCTTTCGCCACACCCGCAAGCCGAGGCAGCCGCTGTGTGCCGGCCGCGCCGGGAATGATTCCGAGCTTCACTTCAGGCTGGCCGACTTGTGCGGTCGGGACGGCTGCGCGGTAGTGGCCAGCCATAGCTAACTCCAGTCCGCCGCCGAGTGCGGTGCCGTGAATCGCCATGACCACCGGCGTGCCGCAATCTTCTATGCGCAGCAGTAGCGCCGGGAATTCCAATCCGCGCTGAGCCCTGCCGGAAGTGATCTTGCCGAATTCCTTGATATCCGCACCCGCGACGAAGGTGCTGCCGCCTCCGATGAGCACCGCAGCCTTAACGCCGTCGTCTTTCTGGATTTGTTCGATGGCTTCGGAAATGCCTTCCGAAACCCCGGGACTCAACGCATTCACCGGCGGGTTGTTGATGGTGATAAGTGCAATGCCGTTGTCTTTTGTGAGCTGAACCAGTTCGCTCATGGCAGTCGGCTCTCTCCCATTGAGCTGTTATGCGCTCTTGGCGGACACCGTGCCAGCGTCGATCACGAGGCGAGCGATCCGCTCGCGATGGAAAGTCGCGTCGCCGAACGCCGTCTCTGACGCTTTCGTGCGCCGGTAATAGAGGTGTAGATCGCTCTCCCACGTGAAACCCATGCCGCCATGGATCTGAATCCCGCGGTTGCCTACGGCGCGGCAGGCATCGCTTGCATACATCTTGGCGATCGAGACGGCCACTGCCGCGTCCAGTGTGTTCTCTTCGAGCGCCCACGCGGCGTAGTAGGCTACCGAACGTGCACTCTCAGTCTCCAGGTACATGTCAGCGCACTGGTGCTGCACGGCCTGGAATGATCCGATTGGCTTGCCGAACTGCTTTCGCATCTTTGCATACTCGACGGTTTTGTCGAGCGTGCGCTGCATTCCACCCACCATCTCAGCGACCAGAGCCGCGGTGGCAACATCGAGCCCCCGTGCCAGACCGGCCGCGTTGCCGAGCCTTTCTGCGGGCGTGTTATTGAATCGCACGGAATACAGCTTGCGTGTGAGATCCATCCCCTCCATCGGCTTGATGCTGATTCCCGGCGCCCTGGCATCCACTGCGAAAACGCCACGACGCGCCACCACGATTATGGAGTTCGCCACCGCAGCATCGGGCACGAATAGCTTCTCGCCCGTGAGCCTTCCTTTCACGAGAGCCATCTGCGCGTCTATAGGATCCCAGCTCGCGCTGGCCTCAAGCATTGCGACGGTGGAGCGCGCCTCACCCGAGCAGATCGGGACGAGATATTTCTTCTTCTGTTCGGGGGTAGCGACGATGTCAATCGCGGCGCCGGCCAGCGCGACAGTGGAGAAAAACGGCCCCGGCAAGAGTGCTCGCCCCGCCTCTTCCATCAAAAGAATGAGTTCAACTTTCCCGAGACCGACCCCACCATACTCCTCGGGGAAGATGATGCCCGTGTAGCCCTGCTCGGTCATCTTGGCCCATAGAGCTGCGTCGTACGCGGTATCGGTTTCCATGAGACGCCGAACTTCGTCCATCGGGCACTCGCCCGCAAAAAACTTGCGGGCATTGTCCTTGAGCATCTGCTGGCTCTCGCTCAATCCGAATTGCATTGCGTATCCCCTTAGTAGCTTCTCGGCAGGCCGAGCACAAAATGCCCGATGATGTTGCGCTGGACCTCCGATGTGCCTGCCTCGATGGTGTTCCCACGCGAGCGAAGATACCCATAAGACCAGATGCCCTTGTCGATCGCGTGGCTGTCGCCGCTGAGTAGCTGGCCATACGGGCCCAGCAATTCCTGCGCCACCTGCTGAACACGCTGGTTCAACTCGCTCCAGAAGACCTTCTGAATCGAACCTTCCGGACCTGGAACTCCGGTTTCGGTGACCCGGCCGAAGGCGCGCAACTGGTTCAAGCGCATGATTTCAATCTCGGCGTAGCACTGCGCAATCTTCTGGCGGATGAGCGGGTCCTGGGCAGCCGGGTGCCCGTTCCTTAGAAAGGTGCGTGAGATTTCGATGAGCCGATTGATGTTGCGCTTGAAGAGGAGATGGAGGCGCGCGCCATACGGGCCGCGCTCGTACATGAGCGTGCTGACGGCCACATTCCAGCCGTCATTGACCTTACCGAGAACGTTTTCCGCCGGCACGCGCACATCGCGGAAGAAGAGCTCATGAAATTCGCTTTCTCCCGTCATCTGGCGCAGTGGACGTACCTCGAAGCCCGGAGACTTCATATCGACCAACAGAACCGTCAGGCCCTTGTGTTTGGGCGCGTTCGCGTCAGTGCGAACGACAAGTTCGCACCAATTCCCCACCCAACCGTAGCTGGTCCATACCTTCTGGCCATTGACCACGTAATGGTCTCCATCCAGGCGCGCTTCGGTTTGCAGGCTCGCAAGGTCCGAGCCGGCATTAGGTTCGGAAAAGCCCTGGCACCAGATCTCTTCTGCGCTAAGGATCTTGGGGATAAAGCGCTTCTTTTGCTCTTCCGTGCCGTAAGCAATGATGGTGGGACCGATCAGTCCCAGACCAAGGGCGTTGGCCATCGGCGGTGCTTCGGCCCGTGCCATTTCCTCCCAAAGGATGGCCTGTTGCATCAGGCTCGCCCCGCGGCCTCCGTATACCTTTGGCCAGGAAACGGCGGCCCAGCCGCCTTCATGGAGCTTCCGTTGCCAGGCCCTCAAATAGGGAAAGGAAACTTCGATAGGCTTTTCCCTCCACTCGCCCCAGTCCTTCGGAACATTAACCTCAAGCCACGCGCGCAAGTCGTCGCGGAACTGCCGTTCTTCAGCGGTCAGATTCAGATCCATTCGTGAATCTCCTTTCTCTCGCGCGGCGCGCTCGCTGCTTTACGCTTGCTTTGGCGCGTTCGAAGCAAACGCCTGTCTACCCTGGGAACCCCTTTCCTCTCTGCGCCGCGAATTCCGGCCGAATCGTTTCCTGGCCTTGCCAGTATTTCTTGCGCAGATCTTTTTTCAGGATTTTTCCGGTGCCGGTCTTGGGCAGGCTTTCGAGAAATTCAATCGATCGTGGGGCTTTATAGTGTGCCACCCGACCGCGGCAGAATTCGAGCAACTCGGATTCCGTTACTTTCGAGCCTGGTTTCAACACCACAAGTGCTTTCGGCACTTCCCCCCATTTCTCGTCGGGCACCGGAATGACGGCCACCTCGAAGACGGCAGGATGCGCACGGATTGTCTTCTCCAGCTCAAGGGACGAAATATTCTCTCCTCCACTGACGATGATGTCCTTCTTGCGGTCGACGATGAGGATGTAGCCTTCTTCGTTCCAGGTCGCCATGTCGTCGGTATGAAACCATCCGCCGCGTAAGGCCTCGGCCGTGGCCTCGGGCTGCTGCCAATAGCCTTTCATTACACCGTCACTCCGAGCGATGATTTCGCCGACGGCTTTTCCGTCGCGCGCCACGTCCTCGTCGTTCGCGTCGACGACCCGCAGCTCCACGCCGGGGATCGCGTAACCGGTCATGGCCTGAACCGCAAAGCGCCTCTCTCCCCCGCAGGCGAGCCCCGATTTCATAGGAGAGATGGACAGTACCGGCGCTGTTTCCGTGAGCCCGTATCCCGAATAGCACGTGCAGCCCAGCTTTTCCTCCACCTCGCGAACCAATGTGGGCGAGGAGGCAGAGCCGCCGATCGTAATTCGCCGCAGACTGCTCAAGTCATGCTTCAGGCGCTCGGGCGAGTTCACCAGGGCGGTGGCCATAGTGGGCACGAGACTGCAGTAGTGCACGCGCTCTTGCTCAATTAGCCGGAAAACTTCTGCAGGATCAAAGCGCTGCGTCACGACGTGCTTGCCACCCAGTAGCGTGAGGTAATGGGCGACGCCCCAGCCGTTGGCATGAAACAGCGGAATCGTGTGCAAGTGTACGGGGTCCACTTCAATGTGAGCGGAGAGAGAGGCATGAAGAGCATGGAGATAAATGTTTCTGTGGGTCAGCATCACGCCCTTGGGATTGGCGCTCGTTCCGCTCGTATAAAAGAGTTCTGCCAAGGAATTCTCGTCAATATCCATGATGTCGGTGCGATGCGGCGTCGCATTGGCCAGAAAATTTTCATAATTCTGCGGCGACAGCCAATGCGCCTCCGATTGGCCATCGAGAAGGACGAACGCTTGGATCGTGGGAACCTCTTGGCGAAAAGAATCGACCACGCCCAAGAATTCTTTTTGCAGAAAGAGGACTCTCGGCCCCGCATCATTCAGAATGAAGGCGAGTTCGTGAGGCGCAAGCCGGATGTTCAGCGGAAGCAACACCGCGCTGGCATCAGGGACACCGTAATAACCCTCCAGGAGCCGGTGGCAATTCCTGCTCAGGAAGGCGACGCGGTCGCCGGGCTGGACGCCGGCCTGGCGCAGAGTGCCGGCAAGACGGCTAACACGCTCGGCAAATTGCGGATATGTAAGCCGCTCGTTTCCGCACACGACTGCGGTTTTGCAAGGGTATTGTTGCTCTGCATAGCGCAAAAAGCGGATGGGTGTAAGTGGGATGTTCATGGCGTATCTTGCCTGTTCTAGGCTGTCTGTCCTCCATCCACCACCAGCACATGTCCGGTGACGAAATCAGAAGCGTCTGAAGACAAGAAGACAGCAGCTCCCTTCAAATCATGGCCGCCCCCGAACCGGCCCAAGGGAATTCTCTTTAGAATGGTTTCTTTGTTTCGTTCGATGACGACTTCAGACATGTGCGTAGGGAACCATCCAGGTGCGATTGCATTCACCTGGATGTTGTGGATACCCCATTTGCAGGCCAGGTCCTTAGTGAAAGAGATGACTCCGCCCTTGCTCGCGTGATATCCAATGGCCTGAAATTCCGGCGGAGCGCCGTGCAGTCCCGCAACTGATGCGATATTGATGATCTTTCCCCGACGCTGCCCAATCATGATCTTGCCTACAGCCTGGGAGAACAGGAAGGTCCCTGTCAGGTTGGTCTCGAGCACTTTGTTCCAGTGCTCAAGACGCATCTCCTCCACGGGGGCGCCCCAAGACGTGCCCGCGTTATTTATCAGGACGTCGATCCTCCCGAACTGGGAAAGCGTTGCATCCACAACTTCCTGAATGCTGCCGGGATCCTTGACATCGCAGCCGAGGGCCAGGGTCTTAACCCCGAGTGGTTGCAATTCTTCGGCCGCCTGTTGGCAGCGCTCTTTCTTGCGGGCGCAAAGGACCAAGTTTGCGCCCATTTCGGCCAAGCCTTCCGCCATTTGGCGGCCCAGCCCAACGGAGCCTCCGGTAATGATCGCCACACGTCCCGTGAGATCAAAAAGCTGTTTGACATTCATTGCCGGAGAGGCTTCCTTGAACATCGGTTTTGGTACGGTGCAGAGATTCCCATGGGCAACGGAATCGCCCGGCGTGTTCCTGGGCCTGGAGCCCGGCGCGCCGCTTCAGCAGCACCGGGCCTCGGGAGTCAAGCCAGTCCTGCTGATGCCTTATGCAGGGGGCCAGAGGATCGGTCGTTAGATCCTCGTGGTCCCCTGCAAGGTAGAGCGCCCTAGAAGCTCAGGCGCAGGCCGAGCTGAATCTGCCGCTTGGGCTGCGCAGCAGTAAACCCCAACGGCTGGTTCGGCAAGCGGTCGCTGCGTCCGCTCACGTTAAAGGGCGGAAGGAAGGCTAGACCCACCACATTGTTGACGCTGGCAAAGTTCGTGCGGTTGAAGATGTTGAACCCTTCGGCTATCAGTTGCAGGTTCGCTTTCTCGCCCAAGCCGAACTGCCGCATCAAGCGCATGTCGAACGTCCAAAAATTGGGCCCGCGACCCGTATCCCGGCCCGCCCCCGGTGGCCGGTCCGTCGACGAATGCCGGTCCCCGTTAACCTCGGTCCCGGCCAGGAGATTGAAAGGATGTCCGCTATTGCCGCGTACGATAGGGGAAAGCGTGAAGCCCGAGAAGATGCGCGCGGCCAGGCTGGCGCCGGCCCCGCTTTTCGGAGTTTCGAAAATGCCCGCGATCACCAGCTTGTGTCTCTGGTCGAAGGGGGAAAGCGCACGTTCAGCAGCCAAGTTCGTCTGATCGTTGGGTTGGAAGTCGCTGTTGAAATCGGTTACGTCGTCAATGGCCTTGCTGAAGGTGTAATTTGCAAACAAGCTGAAATGCTGGCCGAATCGCTTCTTCACTTCGAGGATGCCCCCGTCGTAGAAGGCTTTGCCGCTGGCCTCATACACGTCGTCCTGGAAAAGCGACGGATTCACAAAGCAATTGAAAATTAGCGCCCCGGCACACCCCGGTCCATTCCACCGCCGAATCGGCACAGGGTTGGCTCCCGGTACTAGACCAAACGGCGCCGGGAGCAGATTTTTGTCGCGCGCACGAGTTATTTTCAGTGTGCGCGAGTGTATGTAGCTGAGAGAAATCGAGAAGTCCCGCCCCAGCTCACGTTCGATCCCGAACTCGGCCTGTTGCGAGTAAGCGTTCTGGTAGTTGGGTGGAGCGCCGAAGACCACGGTCAGGGCAGGAATAGGGCCGGTCTGCACACTTACGTCTCTGCCGCCCAGAAACGGGTTCACATCCTGCGGCCTGATGCAAGCTTCCGTCCCTGCTGGCAGAGTGCAGCCGATCCTTCCCTGCGCCAGCAAGGTCTGGAAAATCACGGCTACTAGATTGGATGTTGCGGATAAAGGGACCAAAACTTGGGAGATTTGTCGGAAGCAATCGACGGAGGAGGAGGCGCAGGTGCTCAGGTCCGTAACCGGCTGATTGCCTTTGGTGCGGTCCACAACGCCCAAGTAGCGCACCACCGCGTCAATCTGCTGATAAATGGGGGAGTAGAAAATCCCGTACCCTCCGCGAACTACCGTCTTGTGGTCTTTGAACGGGTCCCAGGCAAACGAAACACGGGGGGCAATATTATTCGTGTCGGTGTGCAGGGGTGCGTAGCGCTTATCGAACTCGTACCGCAGGCCGTAGCTGAGAGTGAGGTTGGACCGCAGAGACCACGAATCCTGCCAGTAGCCAGCAATCAAAGGAAGCGTATCCACGATCAGACCACTGCCAAAACCCTGCTGGTAGAACTGAGGCACCCCCAACGCGGCCGCTTGCAGTCCATTCACAGTGGCTGGCGCCACACTGGAAGCCAGTCCGCAACTGGCTGGACTTGCCAGGCACGGGCTGACCAGGCCCCCGGGCAGGTCGCCAAAACCGAAGCGGCCCGGGAAAAAGGTGTGTGAGTTGGTGCGATTGCCGCGGAGCAACAGGTAGGCGCCCACCTTCATTTTGTGCCGGCCTCGGATGAAGGTGAAGTTGTCGGCGAATTCATAGCGGTGGCCTATGGTGAGCGACGGTAGAAAGATGTTGCGCGCAAAGGAGCCGAAGCCGTTTATTTCGAGCTGCGGCCCTCCAGGATCGTTGGGGATTACGTTGAACTTGTAATAAATAAACTGCGCGCGGGCTTCATTCTGAGTTTGCGCGCTGAATTGGTGGTACCAGGCTCCCACGATCGTGCTGCTTGTGGGAGTGCTGACCTCATTGCCTTGTGAAAAGCCCACTAGAGCTTGCAAGTTCGGGTTTAGCTCGATGTCCCGCCCGTAGTTGTAGCGAAGAAACACCTGATTGTTCGCGCTAAAGATGTGGTCCAGCCGGGCCGATCCGAGATCCTCGGTCTGACGGAACGGAAAGACCCCGCTGTTGGTGATGAACTGCTTCACCCAAAACCTTTTCAAGGCCTGCAACGGCCCCGCGACTGTTGGATCCACTGTCAGAATACCGCCGAGTACACCGGCACACACGTTCGCGGGCAGTGTGGTCGGCGGATTTGTCAGGCAAGGCACCGGTGTGCCGCCTTGCGCCTGCAGCCCGCTCAGAATGGCCGCCTGGTTGGAGGTCTGTCCGAGGAGTCCGGAGGTCGGAGCAAAAATTGAGCTGTCCGTCAGCAGCGGGACCGGAGCCTGCTCATTCCGACGCAGGCCTCCATAAGAGAGAAACAGGAAGGTCTTGTCCTTGTGAATCGGGAAACCGATCGCGGCGCCGAACTGCTGGCGGCTTAAGGCAGGCTTGACCGGCGCGCCTTTGGCAGTGAGGCTGAAATCGGTGAAATTGGTCGCGTCCCTGAGGGCTGAGGTGAAGGCAAATGGGTCGCGCGCGTCAAGGGCGTCATTCCGGAAAAGGGCGAAGGCACTTCCGTGAACGTTGTTGGTGCCGGATTTCGATACGATGTTGATGGAGGCACCGCTGGCCGATCCCAACTCGGCCGAATAGTTGCTTCGGTTGATCTGGAACTCTTGCACCGCATCTTGTCCCAAGGTGAGCAGGACGCCTCCCGCATCATCATTGGCCTCCCCGCCGTCCACGGTGATGCTGTTCCCTCTGCCATTGCTCCCATAGAAGGAGAGCCCGCTCTGCGGTGTCTGCTTGACGCGAAAGCCATTGCCGGTGTTGTCGGTCAACGTTTGGGCATCGCTCACACCGGGCATCAGCAAGGTATAGGTGAGATAGTCGCGGCGGTCGATGGGCAAGTTGTGTATGTACCGTTCTTCGATGGTGTTTGCCTGCGATCCCCTTTCTGTTTCGACCAGAGGAGCCTCAACGGACACTTCGACCTGGCTCGCCACCTGCGACACCTTCAACTGGAAATCCACGATGACGGTTTGCCCGACGGTGACATTCACGCCCTTTCGAATCTCGGCTTGAAAGCCAGACAGTTCGGCCCGCACGTCGTAGGTCGCCGGTGATAGCCCCGTCACTCGATACTGACCGGTGTCATCGGTGACGGTCGTGCGCCGGAGACCCGTCTCGGTTCCAACGACAACCATTGCCACCTTTGGTAGGACGCCGCTGGAGGAATCGGTTACCGTTCCTTTGATATCACCCGAGGAGCCGACGCCCTGCGCGTGAGCCACGCTGGTCGCCAACAGCAAGGACGCAAAAATACACGCCAGGAAGTTGATTGACTTCATAAAATCTCCTTCTGGATATGTGATGTTCCGCGCCAGACTAAACACATCGGACACCGAATTTGAGTGCAACTCTGGGGAGGCTCCGACAGCAAGGACGTGCCGCCGATCTCGACGAGACGGGACGTAGACCTTACGCTGGACCTCGGAATAGGTGAGGACATTGCAAAATTGGCTCTGACTGTGCCCAAGGACGCTAGGCTCCTCTCAGCGCCACGCCAACACCGGCCAATTCCCCAAGGCTCACCTGCTTGTCTCTTCTCACGCTAGCTATTCGGTTCGAGCCCTAGCGAAGAACGTCAATCCCCTGAGCCGACGTTTTACAACACAACACTCTGACTTGATCTACATTCTTTGGAATCACATCGAGTTACGTCCCCGCCCCAGGGACTTCGGATTCGGAGGGTCACTATCACATAACAGCGACTAACGTCAAGTGGGAACTGGCTCAGGAAGGGCCGCATGACTTGGCCGCCCGGAAGGTGGACGGAATTGCCTAATTGTTTGTGGATCTGACCTCGCGCTGTGCACGAAATGCGCCGCTGCGCGACTCATCCAGGAAACTTCTGTCCGTGAGAACCCAGCTCAGCGGGGGTGAGGACAATCCGGCCGCAGATCTGGCCGCGGCGCAATTCTTCGAGGGCGTCGTTGGCTTGAGCGAGCGGGCGTGTGGCGACCTGGCAGCGAACTTTCCCCGCCGCGGCCATGGCGAGGACCTCGCGCAAGTCCTGGCGCGTGCCCACCGCAGAGGCCTGAATACGAACTTCGCCCGCGGCCATCAGAATCGGCGGAAAACAAATATCGTCGGCGGGCAAACCGACAGCGAGAAGAGTCCCGGTCGGTCGCACGCAATAGAACGCCATGCTGTACGCTGCTTTCGCGGCGGAAGTCACAAGTGCTACATGGACGCCGCCTTTGCCACGCAATTCCTTAACCACGTCGGTCGAGGCAGCATTCAGCACGGTCGACGCGCCGAGCGATTTTGCAAGCGCGAGCTTCTCGTCTGAAATATCGATCGCCGTGACTTCCGCGCCGAGCCCCCGCCCGATCTGGACCGCAAGATGCCCCAAGCCGCCCACGCCAAATACCGCTAGACGCTGACCCGGCGAAATTGTCGGCTGTTTGAGCGCCCGATACACCGTGACGCCTGCGCAGAAAAGAGGTGCAGCCTCAACCGAGGAGAGACCGTCCGGAACTTTCAGCGCATGGCTTGCTGGCGCTTTAACAAATTCTGCGTAGCCGCCATCCACGGTGACGCCCGTAATTTTTTGTTTCACGCAGAGGTTCTCATTCCCTTCCCGGCAGAATTCACACTCGCCGCACGTCCAGTGAACCCAAGGGACTCCAACCCGATCTCCGATTCGTAAATCGCGGACGTCTCCGCCCTTTTCGATCACACGCCCGGCAATTTCGTGGCCGAGGATGAGCGGTTTCTTCACGATTCCCGCCAGTTGGCTCCAATCTCCATCGGCTACGTGCAAGTCCGAATGGCACACCCCGCAGGCTTCTACCTCGATCAGGACCTCATCGGCTCCTGGTTTCGGCCGAGGGACTTCCTCAATCGCCACCGGCTTCTCGAATTCGTGCAGGACAGCGGCCTTCATCCAGCCACCTTGCAAATGCGGCCTCAAGAGGTACTACTGGTCAGGGCTGGACGCCCCGAAGGAAAAACTCGACCGCGCTGCCCACTCGCTCGGTCAGTTTATGGGGGCCCGTGAGATCCACCGCCCATTGACGTGCTACTGTGTGGTAGAGCCCTTCCATGAACTCGGCGAGATGAACAACCGGAAAATCGCGGGTGACCTCTCCACGCTGCTGGCCCTGCGCGAGAATCTCCTGAAGCAGGCCGATCGCGACTTCCTTGCGTCCTCGCATGTCCGGCGAATGCACTGGATCCATCACACCGGAAAGCACCACGGCTTGCCAGAGTGGCCGGTCGGCCTCTGTCTCCCGAGCCAGCGCCTGATATAACCGGCGCAAGCGCTCCGCAGTCGTGGCTTGGCTGGAGAGTTCGGACTTGAGGTGCTCGGTTATACAGGCAAAGCCGCGCCTTCCGACCTCACGCAATACGGCATCCTTGCTCGGGAAATACCGAAAGAAAGTCGGTTGGCTGATTTCGAGAATCTGGACGATGTCATCGACCCGGGTGTTTTCGAAGCCGCGCTTGCGGAACAGCTTTACGGCGGTCTTAATTATCTCTTGGCGCAGCCGCGCCTTCTTGCGTTCACGAAGACCGGGCATTTCCAGGCTCGCAGCTTTCTTGACCTGGGCAGTGCGTCTCCGCTTTGTCGAGTCCTGGCAACTCTGGACGCTGTGTAGAGGTATGGCAGGCGAATCGATTCGAGCGATCTTGGCACGAGTCATGATTCGATATTCTCCTGAATTAATTACATGGCGCGCCGACGTGCGCGTCACATTTTGCGATGGTTACTCTAACATGATAGCGACCAACGTCAAGTTGCAACCCAGCGATGCCACGCCCCAGGAGCGAGCTATTCCGCCAGTCTCGCACACCATTTCGACTCGTCGAACGGACAAAGGGCAGGCGCCAGTAGGCCCCCTGTCATTCAAAAATGTTGCGCGGATTCTCAACCAGCATTTCTTTCAGGTGTTCCCCGGTGACGCCCTTCCGCTTGAGCGCCGGGATCACATCGTTGTGAATGTGTAGGTAGTGCCACCGCGGCAGGATCATCGGCAATGGCCGTTCTTACAGCCACGTTCGCCTAGATGCCAAGCGGAAGGCCATGATCGGCGTGGGCAAGGGTGGGGCAGCGGCAGATATGCAATCGCGCGCTGCGTCTTCAAGCCAGTTGGGTCATCCGTGGCGGACTGCGGGCCGCAGGATCCCCAGGATGCAGTTGCGTGAGCTACGTGAGTTCGCGGACCGTCGGGGTTGGCAGATTGTCGGCGAGTACGTGGACACAGCGAGCGGCGCAAAGGACATCCGGCCGGCGCTCGCCCGGCTCATGAGCGACATCTACCAGCGAAGGATCGACTGCGTGCTAGTCTGGAAGCTGGATCGCTTCGGTCGCTCACTCCGCCACCTGCTGAACGCACTCGCGGAGCTCGAGGCGTGCGGCGTCGCTTTCGTGAGTCTCCGCGACAACCTGGATCTCGGCACGCCTTCTGGCCGGTTCATGTTTCAGATCATCGGTGCTATGGCTGAGTTCGAGCGCTCGCTGATTCAGGAGCGCGTGAAGGCGGGGCTGCGCAATGCTCGGACCAAGGGAAAGCGCCTCGGAAGGCCGCGGGTAGATGCCCGCAAGATTGCCACCCTGCGCGCCCAGGGGTGCTCGTGGCGCGAGCCTGGACCGATGGGTGTCGCGTGGACGAAGAGTCGTTTCTCTGCGGGTTGGAAGATCTTCCGCCCGCACTCCGAACCTCGAGATTTCTTGTTCCCACTTTGGCGGCTATGGTTCATGCCGCGTTCTTTGCTCGACGAGAACATCAGTCGCCGATTCAATGGGATGATCAACGACAGGCCGGATTTTTTGAGTTGGTGGCATGAGAGCTGCGGCGGCGAGGGCGAGAGGCTGTTCCTCTTGGACTTTCGTGATGGCGCATGGAACCTTCCGTGGGAGCTTTTGGTCGCGCGGCTCGAGGAGCAACGCCGCGAATACGTGTCCATCGCACGAGCATCGAGCGATTCGATCCCGGAATCGCCGTCAATTTCCGACGAGTCTTTGCGCGTATTGATCGTCAGGGGCGGTGACTAGCTGCGTAGAGGCGGGCCGCGACTCGACCTGGACAAGGAAATCAGTCTGATTCAAGAGACGTGGGAGCGTGGGCTTGAGCAATCCGTACAGGAGCGAATCGACCGGCCAAGAGTGTGTGTGGCCGAGAGGGATGCGCTCGAAACATGCCTTGGTGAATACAAGCCGCACGTGTTGTGGTTCAGTGGTCACGGGCGAAATCGGAATGGTGTCGAGCTCATGCTGGCGGATGGACGATGGATGAGCGCCGCGGACTTCGCAAAATTGCTGAAGCGTTCGATGCCTTTTCCGCAGTATGCGGTTTTTTGGGCTTGCGACACGGGAACGGCTAGGCGAAGCGGGGACGAGGTAGCCTCGGGCCCGCCGCTGTTTGAGGAATTGAAAAAAATCGGTGTGATCTCCGTCCTCGCGATGCAGACCTCGATTTCAGACGAAGGCGCACTCGCGATGGTGGCCGAACTCTATCGAGGCCTCGGGAATGGACGTCCCTTGGAAAGAGCGGTAGCGGGGGCGCGGGCAAGGCTCATCGGGGGAAGAACCGAGCGCATGCGTCCTCTGGACTGGGCAACTCCGGTTGTGTGGAGTGCCAGTTTGCCAGTCCCAAGATTGGAGTGGAAAGCCGGGTCGAGAGAATGGACGCAGCTGCAGGTTCTCGGGCGTGCGACGCTCGGAGCAAGTGCGTCTAGCCCAGCGGACCTTGTTTTGCCGGTTCGGGAAAGAGAAAGGAGTCGTGCCAGAGCTTGGGGCGGGATGCGCGGGCTGTGGGTGCAGAACGATCCTACGGGAGCCGACTTTCGGGCGGAGTGGATCCGTTATCTTCAGGCTGTCCAGTCGGAATATAAGACGTTCGTCGTAGCAGTCGATATGACGAAGGGAGACGTTGCAAGCAGCCTTTCGTCGTGGGCGGAAGAAGTCTACAGCCGGCTCCTGCCGGCCGACCTGCCGTCCGAAATCGTGGGTATTTTGTCGCACCTGAGAATCCGGCCAATGGATGCTTGGCCGAAACTTTGCAAACTGGAGGGAATGTACTTGGCGATCGCCAGTCCGCCTGGCTCGGATGAAGAGTGGTTCTGGAAACGGTGTGTGGAGAGGAGTCTTTTCGGCTTCGGAGAACGGAGTGCTCGCCTATCAGGTGGGCGAAAGCGTCATGGACCTCCAGTTGGCCTGGTTCGATCGCGCGGGCAAGCGGCTCGGTAGATTGGGCGATAAAGGCGCCTACTACTTTGCTCCTCGACTTTCGCACGACGGCAAGAGGCTGGCGGTGATGATGGGAGATCCCTCAGCGGATGTTTGGATCTACGAAATCAACCGCGGGGTCAGAACGCGATTGAGTTTTGGCGGCCTCGTCAATTCGGAGCCTACCTGGTCGCCGGACGATCGGCACATCGCATTCATGTCCGCGCGGCAAAACAATCGCAATATTCTCTATGAAAAGCTCTCGAACGGCGCAGGGAGCGAAACGGTTGTGCAGGAATCGAATGTTCTCCTGAGCCCCACCGATTGGTCTCCCGACGGGCAGTTCCTTCTAGTGGACACGGGGGCGGAGGCAGGAATCACCCAGATCGGGGTTGTGCCTCTGGCCGGGGACCAAAAGGGCTTCAACTTCATGCCCAGCCCACGCTCGCCATTTCGCTTCCGCTTATAGGTCCGCTTACTCCGGTGTCACCCGGAGACTCTGCCAGTTCTCCTGAGGTCACGCGCTGTTCTTCTGTACCGTGCCGCCCGCAAACACCTTGGTGCGGTGGGTGAATGAGAACGCCTTCGTCTTAGAAGTGCAGACTCGACTTTGCCCCACCTTTGGCCGACCGGTTCATCTTGAGGATTGTCCCCATCGATTACGGCCCGGTACTTCTCCTCATGCCCTTCGGATTCCACCTCGCGATGGACACCCTGCCCTCCGAGGTACAGCATGCGGTGGCTTTTAGGTCGGTCTTGGCTGTATCCAGCTTTCGCCTTCGTGCCCGTTTAGACATCTCCATACCTTCCGCTTTCTCCGGCCAGCGAGGCTGCGAACCCCGCTTCTTGGATATGGCGCCCCTCATTTGAGCGCCAGAGGGACTTCAACCCTCCTGAACAACGCGCTGCTCAGCGCGCACTTCCGGTTTGCCGACAATCCGCGAAGTAGGGATTCTGGCGTTGTGTTGACAGGTTCACTGATCCCTCGTTACACTCCGACACATTCGGGCCAAACGCTCAGGGCCCGTTGCACGGTCCGAAAGCGAGTCCCGCCGATGTGTACCGCATCATTCAAGCAAGGAGGTATCAAGCGATGAAGAACATCGTTCTAGTCCATGGTGGCTTTGTCGATGGCGCTGGCTGGGAGGGCGTCTACAAGATCCTGAAGGGGCACGGCTACAAGGTGAGCATCGTCCAGAACCCTACGATATCGTTGGAGGACGATGTCGCGGTTACCAAACGAATTCTTGCAACGCAGGACGGACCTACAATTCTCGTTGGCCATTCCTACGGGGGAGCAGTAATCACTGAAGCCGGAAACCATCCAAAGGTTTCAGCCCTCGTATACATCGCTGCCTTCGCTCCAGACAAGGGCGAGTCGGTGGGATCGCTTATTAAGGACCCGCCGCCCGGCGCGCCCGTACCGCCGATACTGCCGCCGCAAGACGGCTTTCTGTTCCTCGACAGGACGAAGTTTCCTGCTTCTTTCGCAGCCGACGTGGACCCGGAAAAAGCTGCGTTTATGGCTGACTCCCAAGTTCCGTGGGGCATGGGGGCCATTAGCGGCGCGATCAGCGAACCCGCATGGAGGACGAAGCCGAGCTGGTACCTGGTCACCACCGAGGACAGGATGATTCCACCTGACGCGCAGCGTGCCATGTCCAAGCGCGCGGGTGCTACGGTCGTTGAGGTCAAGGGAAGTCACGCCATCTACGTATCGCAGCCAATAGCGGTCGCAGATCTTATTGAACAGGCTGCAATCGGTGCCTTGGCGGCAGGGAAAGAAAGCGCCAGAGCGGGTGCATGAGCCGGCGCAAAATAGCCTAGCGGGCAACGGGATTCGATCAGGAGGAGGCTTCGGCGGGCGCCGGGCGCACCGACGAGCCTCCTCCTTCCGGAAGTCTGATATGCAACTCGAAAGGAGAATGCCATGACAAATCAAATCCGCCCCTACGAGCCCCTGACCTCACAAAACGCGGCCCTCGTCCTCGTCGATCATCAAGTAGGCCTCATGACGGGCGTCCGCGACTATTCGACGGGCGAGCTGAAACACAATGTAGTGGCCCTGGCCAGAGCTGCAAAAGCATTGAAACTGCCGATCATCGTTACCACGACGGCGCGCGACAGCATGTGGGGTCCGACATTCCCCGAACTAGAGGAGGCGCTGCCGGGCATCGAGATCATCGACCGTTCGTCGGTCAACGCATTCGACGACGCACGCGTGGCTCGCGCAATCGAGGCGACCGGCCGCAAGAAGCTGATTTTCGCTGGCATCTCGCTCGAAGTCTGTGCGGCTTTCCCGGCGATCACAGCCGTGGGTAAGGGACTCGAGGCCTATGTAGCGGTCGACGCTTCAGGAACATTCAGCGAGACCAAGCGGCAAGTTGGACTCCTGCGCATGCTACAGGCGGGTGTTATTGTGTCGGACTACGCAACCTTGATGGTGGAAATCCTGAAGGATAATGCGCGACCGGAGGCTGGCGAGGTTTACACGGCCATGGACATGCCCTGGGCCACACTTGTTGGTCAGATCGCCCGGGCCTACGGGAAGCAGGCTGCGACGGAGGCGAAGGCCGCCACCGCTTAGAAAGTTCGCTTCGCACGCGCCGAATCTACGCAAGCAGCATGAGTGTGCGGTCTATGTCGTTTCAGACCTCACGACCGAGGATGCCAGTCCGGATTACGGGCAATCCTTCCGTAACCATAACCGGATAAGGGAAGGTTTGCCGACAATACGCCCGGAACCTTGCTGGCTGCTTACCGCGTGTGCCTAGCGTCACCACCGCGAGACCTACTGACTGCTCGAAGCGCTGGCCTGACGCAGAACGACCTGCGAGCGATCCTTCATATCGGTAATGATCAAAAATCGTTGGGACGGCGCGTTACGATCAGCTCCGGCTCCAGCAATGAGAGTCTTTAGCGGACCGACCGCTTGAACGATTCCTGCTCCATCAGGGTTCGTCTTCAAGACCGCGAGAGGTTCGAGTTTTCCGAAGGGCGCGTGGTCGGACTCTGTGAGATACACCTGGTATTGCGTTCCTGGCGTAAGGCCGTCCGCTGCGATCTGAATAAGATCCAAAAGACCCAGGGAGTTCACGGCGACCCATCCTTGCGCTTCAGGCAAAGCGGTTCCTCCAGCTTCGAGGCGCAAACGCGCCGTATTGCCAGCCTCGCCGAGCGGAACGAGATTTTCGGTGCCGGCGCCTTGGGGAATAGCGTTCGGCACGTACACCAGGGCTTGAGTTGTCTGCCCGATCGGCACATCGGCGATCACCTTGTTAGCCTGCGTATCGATGACGGCGGCCTGCACGCTGTTTTCCAGCGCGACGTAAATACGAGAGCCATCGCCGGACGGCCAAATGCCGTGTGGAAGATCCCCAACGGGAATCGTAGCAACCAGCTGAGGACTTGAGGACCTGCGAAATACCTTGACTTCGCTCAATCCCCCGATCGTGACGTACGCAAATTTGCCGTTGCGATTGTTCACGAAGTTCACGTGGTTCGTGATCGGACCCGTGTCTAGCAGCGCAATCTGGTCAAAAGGTGGTTTCGCGCTGTAGACCTGCACTTTGCCCGAGTCCTTCAGAGTGATCCAGACTTCATCATTCTCCGGACTCACGGCGATATTGGGACAAAACGGACTCGCCTGCGGCTGCCGCTTAATGGTTTGATGCGATGCCACGTCAATCACAGCGAGTTCCGGCGTGAAGCTCGAACAGACGAAAGCGTACCGTCCGTCCGGACCGAACATGGTCATGCCCGGACCGTTGGCCAGCGTGATGCGGCGGATTTCCTTCATCTGCGCCGGATCGATGACCGAGACATAGTCTTCGCCGCGCACGGTGACCCATACTTCATGTCCGTCCGGCGTAAAGAATGGCTCGTGGGGCGCTCGGCCCACGTAAATGATCTTCTTCACTTGGTTCGTCGCCGTATCGATCAGCGCGACCGAATTCGAAGCTATTGAAACCACTGCAAGCGTCTTTCCATCGGGCGAATAGCCGAGGCCGTGCACCAGCAGTTGACCTTTGTAGAGGGGGCTGAGTGCGCCGGGCACCGGATCGCCGAGCCGGATCACGCCGAGCAACTTATTCGTGGAAGGATCGATCACTGAAACCGTGTTGGAAGTCTGGTTTGCCGCGTAAACTCGATCGTGGGCGGAAATGGGGATGTCTGGACGTCCCCAGGGCGCTTGTTGCGCATATACAGGGAGAGGTAGGGACAGGAGTGTCAACAAAAGCGCTTTTTTCATGGCGTGGCTCCTCATTCACTGGAATTAGACTTGGGTCCGGGTCTAGATGTAAGGGTATCGCGCTGTTTCAGCCAAAGCTGCATCAGCTCAATTTCGGATTGTTGATCTGTGATGATCTCTTGCGCGAGCCGGCGCATGTGCTCGTCTTTGCCGTACTTCAATGGCACCTTGGCCATGTCGATTGCCGCCTGGTGGTGCGGAAGCATCAGTTTGACGAAATCAACGTCGCTGTCCCCGGACGGTTTTACCAGAGCCATAGCGGCATGCATCTTATCCATGCTCCCCACCAACTCCGACCACGCAGGCTCCCCCGCTGTCTTGCCGCTTTGTGACTGAGAATCTTGTCGCCATGCCGCCAGTGTGACCGCTGGGATCAAAACTAAGAGAATCGCAAATCGCCACCTGTCCTTCATCGCTTTCCACCTCCTTCTTCCTTCTGGATACGTGAATATGAACTGCCTATGGCCTGTCCTGATCTCTCCAGAACTAGATTAAGACGTAGACTAAGAAAATGACTCCTACGCCAGCGAACGCAGGGAGGTTAGGGTTGTCATGACTAGTTCTCCTAGGTTCCAGCAGGAACGTAGACTTTGTCCGGGGCCACAAGCTCAGCGTTTGGAACTTCCGTCTCGAGTTTGACGCGCTGGAAGCCGGCTTTCTTTCCAGGCTTGGCAAGGAAGCTGAGGAGGTATTGGTGATTCATCTTAATCGTCAAGTCCTCCAGGTAAGGCGCGAAATCGATCGGGGTTTGGAAGCCCAGGAAATAAGCCTCGCCGCCAGTCTCATCGGCGAGCCGGGAGAGGTTATTCTGCCCCCAGTTCAACCTCCAGAAGCTATGGCCGAAATGGCCCGCACCGCTTGCGTAAATCGCATAGATGGGGATGCCGCCTCGTTGAGCCTGCTCAATTGCCGAATCCAGATACGGATTGGACGGGCCACCGCCAAGCGGATCGATACCGCTGGAGATCATTAGAATCTCGCGGCGGACCGGGCTTTCCGGCCAGCGTTTGATCAAGTCCACGACGGACAAATAAGGGCTGGCGCTGGCGGAACCGAGAGGCAGCCGAAGGGTCTTGGCAGCCGCGGCGTGTTCGGTGGTGAGATTTTGAACGATAGCCACCGTGCCGTTTCGCATATAGCCGACACCGATTGCGGTGGTGGCAGGCTGCGCGTTGATGAATTTGCGAAGCTCATCCAGTTGCAGACCAAGGCTCGTGTTGGAGGCGTCGTCGAGCAAGAGGAACAGCTCCAGCCCGGCATGGTCCCCCTGCAATGGGAGCCAGTCCGTTACTTGGGCGCGGTCGCGGCCCTGGTGCACGACCACATCCCCGCGGTTGACCACAGGGATGTCTTTGCCGTGGCGGGCCTCCACGGTGACCACCACGCGCACAGGGACCCCGCCGAACGAAGCAGCCTGCTGAGCTGACAGGGATGGCGCGTTCAAGACTAGTCCGAGCACCAGAGCAAAGATGATGCTCCACGCGATGTAGCAGCCTCCGATCGAATTCGTCCTCGTTGTTGAGGTCATCTTTGTGTCTCCTTTTGCGTCGACAGGTTCGAGGCCATCTCCACTAGTTTCTGCTGACCGCCCCCTTCTGAGCGGGGCATTGACCAAGCTTGGTAAGCCTGCGACTTCTTGCGGGCGTCTTAGTTCACTCGAACAGAACCTTGGCCATCATCCCTTTATCTTCGTGGTTGAGCAGATGACAGTGAAATACTGACATGCCGCGAATCACTGGATCTGTGAAGTCCATGATTACGTCGACTGACCCTCCATACGGGACGTTCACGGTGTCAACCCACTCCCGATTCGCCAGCCGCACCCCATTTTCCGAGTAGGCCAAGAAGTGCACCTGGTGGATGTGCATGGGGTGGATTTCGCGCGTCTCGTTCACGATGCGCCAGTGCTGGTAGGAACCGACGTGAACCCGCACCATCGGATCTGCGTCTGGGGCAAACTTCTGGCCGTTGATGTAGAACCCGTTCTTATCCTCCGTAAATGTGACTACAAATTGTGGCGCGGCTTTCTCCAGATCATCGACCCGAGCAAGCTTATGGACTGGTGGACGCTTATCCATCGGAACCACATGTGCCGACGACGGCGATCGAGGCCCTGGGACGATATCCGCGAGTATCATTTCGGGGTTCGGATCGCCGTCGGGACCGGTATCGACACATCGTGTGCGCAACACCGTATGCGTTCCCAGCGGCGGACCAGTAACGATGGCTTCGACCCGCCCGGCCGGTGGCAACAAGATGTGGTCGGCGAGCCGCGTGCGACGGCGTGGGTCGTGGTAGGCGAGCGGCATTCCGTCTAGCGCGACGATCTCCAATGGGTGTCCGTCCACCTGCACGTCGGCGTACCTGTCAGCGGCCGCATTTACGACCCGCCAGAACTGGCGCTCGCCAGGAGCGATGGCAATCTCCGGGCGGATGACGCCATTGACTGTGAAGATGCGCTCCGGCTGTCCTGTTGTCGCGCCACAAGTTGCCTCGGGTATCTCAACGCGGCGCTTCAGCGCCCCGGCATCAGGATCGTGCTCGATTGCACGACCACGTAGGACGAGCACTCGTTCCCGAAGCTTCCAGACTTTGGGGACGTACCGGTCGATGCCCTCGACCACAATTGCGCCCGACATGCCGTCGAGGGCTTGCCGATGACTCTCGCCGTGCGGATGTGTGTGGTACCAATACAAGCCGGGTGGCTGTTCCAGCGGGATGGCGACGGAGTAGTTCAGCGTTTGGCCGGGCATCGCCATCATGTCGAGCACGTTGTCTTGAGGAGCCTTCGGCGAGACAGTCAGCCCGTGAAAATGTAAATTCGTCATATTCATGCACGGGGTGATGGCGCACGGCTCGGACGGCGTCGACGGCATGGCGTTGACGTATTCAATCTTAAGCACGTCGCCTGGTGAAACGCGGATGACCGGCGGTACGAGCTGCCCGTCGAACGAGAATGCGTCGCGGCCGTTCGCGCCGCTCACGGCACGGAGTGTCAAAGCCACCACGTGATTCTGCCCCCGCACTTCAGGTGCGTTGGGTATGGGAACGATTTGAGCCTCGGCGGTAAGGAGCAACGAGGCTATCGCGAAAGCGAACGCGAAAATCTTGAGAGACCTTGATCGCGCAGACATCTGAGCAGTCACCCCTTGAACGCTTCCGGTCTTGAAGAGCTTTGTAAGCATATGCAGCTCGCACACAGCAGGAATGCATTCATGATTCCAATCCAGCGGGACGCCAACGCAGTCCTAGATAAGTTGATTCGAATCAACCGCGTAGCTTAAGCGCGGAGGTTCGCAAGTCAAATTTTTCAACCGGCAGGGGGCTAAAGAATGATGTCGGTATTTGGACATAAGTCGGGCTGCCGACGTGGATCCGCTGATATGCTCTTGGGAATGGGGCAGGATCAGTCTCAAAGATTGACGTGCCTAACCTTAAGGGTGAACTCAGAGAGGAGCAGCGCGAACTTTCGTATTGGCCCCGAAGAAGACGAGCGTCAAACATTCAATGTCTGCTCTCTTCAGCCATGCTCCGGCTAGGTTCCCAGCGCGCTTTATCAGTTTGTCCCAGCTCGTTCATTTCGCAGACGGCCGCAGGCGTCAGCCGGCAACCACCCCTTTGTTGCATATGCAGGTATTTGCTACCTCCTTGCCAACGGCTTTCTAATCGGTCGGTCTGGCGTGCGTGGCCCGAGATGATCACGACGATGGAACAAGAAGTACGCGTCCCTGCACGGCATGGCGTTCGAGGTTTTCATGAGCGGCGGCTGCCTCCGCGAGATCGACGATGACGCGTCAAGGTGGAGTCAGAGCACCGGATCGGAGCAATTTTGAGATCGCGCCGATTCGCGCGCCGCAAACTGACGCCGTCCAGACTCTCCGACGAATATCCTGTCAACGTGACATCGAGAAGGCGGTAGACGTCGAACGCGACGTTGCTGCCGCCTACGGCACCTACAAGCGAGAGGGTTGCTCCCAGGCGTAGCGCAGCCACGTACGCGCCAAACGATTCGCCTGCAACCGTATCCAGGATCGCGTCGATCGTCCCGCGGCCGAGCGCTCCTCGCCGGACGTCGTCGGATGCAATGGTTTCAGATGCGCCGAGGGAGCGCACGTAGTCCGCTTTGGGGCAAGGCGACGGCGATACTTCCGACCTTCCAGGTGATGTTTGCAGCTCCTGCGATGCCTTCTGTAGATGCGGACTCCCTCAGTATCCTTCGTGATCCGCCTCGGTGCTCACTTTGCTCGCAAAATGGCGGTAAAGGAAGACAAAGTATCCGATGGCCAGCGCCATCCCGATGGACCACCACACCAGGCCGATGCGCAGGCCGTAGTCTCCCGCCTTGGCGTTCGAAATGGTCAGTGCGTAGGCCGGATTGGTGTTGGCCGGGAGCACATACGGGTAGAGGCCGAAGACCACGCTCGAGAGCATGCCCAGAAGGTAGACGCACGAGGCTAGAAACGCTTTCCCGTCGCTTTGCCGGGGCACAAACCAGCGGAGTGCGACGAGCCCGGCGACGGCCAGCGCCGGAAAGACGTAGCCCCAGGGATGAGCGGAAAGATTGGCCGGCACCTGCGGCTGAACGCGGAACGTCAGCCACGTGACGGCCACCGTGAAGACCGCAACGCCCCACCAAGTCACCCGCGCAACGCGTCGCGCACGTTCGTGTACCGGCCCTGCCGTCTTCCAAAGCAGCCACGCGGCGCCGTGCAGGGTCAGCGCAAAAAACGCGACCAAGCCGGCGACGATCGTGTACCAATCGAGGATCCCGGTCTCCTCTCCCAAGCGGAAATTGGTCCACAGAGGCTCGAAGAAGTAGCCGTGCGCGTCCAGCGGCACGCCGCGCACGACATTGCCCAGCGCCGCGCCGTAAAAGATCGCCAGCAGAAGGCTCGAAAAGCAAAAGACAAAGTCCCAGAACGGCGTCCAAACCTGGCTGTGGACGTGATTGCGGAACTCAATCGAAATGCCGCGGAGCACCAGCAGCCACAGGACGATCATGAGCGGCAGGTAGAAACCGCTGAAGCCGGAGGCGTATAAGGCCGGAAATGCGAAGAACAGCGTGCCACCCGTGGCGAGCAACCAGACTTCGTTTCCGTCCCACACGGGCCCGATCGAGCGCAAAACCTGGCGGCGCTCTTCGCCCGTCCGCGCGACGACAAGATGCAGGATGCCCGCCCCCAAATCGAAACCGTCGAGCAGCACGTAGAACACGAGCGTGAGGGCGACCAGGCAGTACCAGACGGTTCCCATGTACTTCGCTCCTCAGGCCCGCACCTCGACTGCCGCGGGTGCGGCGGCGGGCCCGGGTCCGTGCTCGATTTCGCGGTAGACCAGAAATAGAAACAGAATCGCAAGCACCGTGTACATTCCCATAAAACCGATGATTGTAAACCAAGCATTGCCTGACGAAACCTGCGGGGAGACGCCGGCCCGCGTGCGCATCAGCCCGTAAATCAGCCACGGCTGGCGGCCGACTTCCGCGGTGATCCAGCCGGCGGTGTTGGCAATGTAGGGAAACGGAAGGCAGAGCATCAACACCCAGAGCATCCAGCGGGAACTGTACAGGCGGCGTTTCCACAGCAGCAGCGCCGCGACAAACATCACGGCAATGAAAATGGTCCCGAGTCCGACCATGACGTGATAGCTGTAGTAGAGCAGCAGAATTTTGTCGGGCCAATCCTGCTCCGGGAATCGGTCCAAACCCCTGACCGCAGCCGTCCAGCGACGATACGTGAGGAAGCTGAGCATGCCGGGAACGATCAGCGGGTTGTCCAGGCGCTTCTTGTGCATGTCCGGCTGGCCGAGGATCGCCAGCGGCGCGCCCTGCTGCGTTTCAAACAGTCCCTCCATCGCCGCCAGCGTCACCGGCTGGTCGTGCGCAATCATCTTCCCCTGCGCGTCTCCAGTCGGGTAAGCTTGCGTGATCGAAGCCACCACGCCCACGATCACGGCCACGCGCACAAACGTGCGTCCGTAGGTTTCGTGTCGCCCGGAAAGCAAGTAAAGAGCGCCCACCGCGGCCATCACGAAGCAGGCCGTCTGCACCGCGCCGATCATGTTGTGCGCGTACTGCCACAGTGCCCAACGATTGAATAGCAGCGCCGAGACGCTGGCGAGTTGGATTTCTCCGTCGGGCCCCAGCGCGTAACCCACCGGGTGCTGCATCCAGGCATCCGTAGCGATGATGAAGTAGCCCGAAAGCCACGAGCCTAGAAAAACCAGAAAAGCCGATAGCCAATGACCCTTCGGCCCCAGGCGCTTTTCGCCGAACAGAAAAAGCCCGAGAAACGAAGATTCAAGGAAGAATGAGAACACGCCTTCCATCGCCAGCGTCTGACCGATGACTCCACCAGCGGCGCGGGAAAACTGGGCCCAGTTGGTGCCGAACTGGAATTCCATAGGGATGCCTGTGACCACACCCAGGACAAAGTTAATACCGAAGATCCGCGCCCAGAAGCGCGCAGCGCGATTGTAATGTTCGCTGCCCGTGCGCAAGGCCAGCGTCTTCAGGATAACGAGAAGCAGTGCGAGCCCCATGGTAAGTTGCGGGAAGATATAGTGGAACGTGACCGTGAAGGCAAAATGAAGCCGATGAATGGCAAGTGAATCTTCCAAGACAGCCCTCTCCTGGCACAGCAGTTGTCGCGCTGGAGTCTTTAACTCCTTGCTGCCAATCTGGCCCGGCTGTTCGAAGTCTCGTCGCAGGTAATTACTTCAGGCGTCTCGGACTTTTGGTAGAGTGCCCGCATGTATTTCAGGGTCTCGATGGTCTGCTTGGATTCCTTATGGGAGATTCACCGGCCACTTGGTTGTACCAAAGCCGATGATGCATTCTTGCCCAGGCAGCGGAAACTTCCCCGCGGATGATGGAATTGAAGCCGCCGCGCACCATGGCCGTGCCCATGTACACATGAATGATGAAGCCGCCGATGGTTGCGAGGGCGGCGATGATGTGGACGGCGATGGCAAGGTAGCGTAGCCAGCGCAGACTCCACGGAATGGATTCCGTGAACCACAGGACCAGCCCCGAAAGCACGAGCAGGATCACCCCGTAGAACATCAGCCAGAAAAACAGTTTCTGCCCGTAGTTGAAGCGGCCAATCGGGGGCAGATCCTCATCCTCGTTTCGGATGTAGTGTATGATCGCCCGCTGCCAGGCGCGGTCGGCTTCGGTGACAACCATGTCGCGTCGCCAGATCTTGTACATCCAAAGTACAGAGGCGGCAAAAAGCAGGCCGATCCATGGATGCCAGAACCGCGCCGTTGGCCCGCCGCCGACCAGAATGGCCAGCCAGAACATGTAGGGCGACCAGAAAGCCAGACCGGTAATCAACAGATAAATGTAGCTGAGCCCGGCGATCCAGTGGTTAACGCGCTCGCCGAGTGTATACCGCAGAATTCGGTCGCCAGTTCCGCCCACGTCTTGTGGAGAGGAGATGGTTCGTGAGGCACTCATTGCCGCCCCCCTTTTCCGTCCTCCATGACGCGCTTCGCTCCGAACCGCAGGTAGTGGAGAGTCACGCCAATAACGCCCCCCAGCATGGCGAGGTTCCCAATCCACTTCGCAGGCCCTTTCCAGAGCTTGACCACCCAGGGAATGTGCGGGTCGGCTGGCAGGCCGCCGTATGCCTCTGGCTTTGTGGTGTCGTGGAGAACGTAAATCACGTGGGTGCCTCCGACTCCGGGCGGGTCATAAACGCCCGCGTCTTTGAAGCCCGAATGCTCGCGCAGTTGTTTCGCGCGCGTCTCCGCGAGATCCTTCATCTCTGTCTTGGTGCCGAAGTGCAGGCATCCGGTCGGGCACGCTTTGATACACGCCGGCTCTAAGCCTTGGCTGACCCGATCCACGCAGAGCGTGCACTTGAAAACCTTCTTCGCCGTCGGGCTGAATTTGGGGATGTTGAACGGACACCCGGCGATGCAATAGCCGCAGCCAATGCAGTGGTCCTGCTGAAAATCTACGATGCCATTCGCATACTGGACGATGGCGCCATCGGCCGGGCATGCCTCCAGGCAGCCCGGCTCCTCGCAGTGCATGCACTGATCCTTGCGCATTAGAAGCATCAAGCTGCCGTCTTCCCGCTGGTGCTCATTGAACTTGATCAGGTTCCAGTAATTCCACGCCGTCTCCGGCATAGTCTGATAGCTGTTATTGAATGTCGTCTCGCTGAAGGTGTAACCGTTCCACTCGAGACAGGCTACTTCACAGGCTTTGCAGCCAATGCACGTTGTGGTGTCGATCAGCTTGCAGACCTCATACTCCCGCTTCACGCCTGCACCGGGGACGGGGCCAGCATGGCCGGAAATTCTGCGGACTTCCAGTGTTGCCTGGCTCATCCTCGGTTCCCCCTATACCTTTTCGATCTTGACGAGAAAGCCCTTGAATTCGGGGGTGTATGCATTGGGATCAACCACGGTCGGCGTGAGCCGGTTCACGACCGTCTTCGCGTTCTTCCCTTCGTCTTCCTGAATGCCGCGGTAGCCCTGGTGGATCGGAATCCCGATTTGGTAGACCTTCTTGCCGTCGATCGTCATCGGTTTGATCCGGCGCGTGACAAAGGCCTTCGCGATGTAGTAGCTCCGCGCGCTGGTTACCTTCACCTTCTCGCCGCCCTTCATCCCCATTTCCTCCGCTAACTCGACGGGAATTTCGACGAACGGCTCGGGGATAAGCTGGACGTTCATCGGGTTGTTCTTGGTCCAGTAGTGGTAATGCTCGGTCAACCGGTAGGTAGTACAAACGATATTGAAGCCTTCTCCGGGGGTCCCGTACTTGTCGGCCGGCGTGCCGAACTTCTTGACCACTGGGTTATTCGACTGGTTCGGATGCAGCGGGTTCCGGACTGGGCTTTCGATCGGCTCGTAGTGCTCGGGGAAGGGCCCATCGGCGAAAGCAGCCAAAGGCCCAAATATCCGGCCAACGCCCTCCGCGTTCATAATGAACGGGCCCATATGCTCCTTCGGAGAAGAGTCGACCTTGAAGTCGGGTACGTCGTTCCCCACCCAGCGCTGCGCGGATTCATTCCACCAGACCTGTCTGCGTTCAGGATCCCAAGGCTTCCCAGAGGGATCGCACGACGCGCGGTTGTACAGGACGCGTCGATTCGCGGGCCATGACCACGCCCAGTTCTGGTAGATCCCGAGGTCCGATGGGTCCTCGGTGCCGCGACGTGCGAGCTGGGGTCCTGCCTCGGTCCAACATCCGGAATAGATCCAGTTGCCACAAGAAGTTGTTCCGTCGTCGCGGAGCCAGGCGAAGCCGGGCAACTGCTGGCCGGCCTTGATAAGCTGTCTTGTGGCCGGATCGGTGAGGTCTGCTAGCGCACGACCGTTGATCTCCCTGGCCAGTTCTGCCAAGGATGGGCTGCTGGGATTGGTGTAGCTCCAGGTGAGCTTCAGAATCGGATCGGGAAACTTACCACTTTCCTCTTGATAGAGATCACGGACCCTCAGGAAGATTTGCGCGATAATGTCCTGATCGAGCCGGGCCTGGCCCGGCGGAGGAAGCGCGGCGTCCTTCCACTGCAGCCACCGAGCGGAATTCGTCATCGATCCATCTTTCTCTGCGAAGCCCGCGCAGGCGAGGCGATAGACCGTTGTCTTGATGTTCTTCATCTCCTCGCGCGAGATCCCCGGTGACTTCCAGAACTCGCTGGTCTCATCCGGATAGATCTCGCCGACAACGAGCCAATCGGCTCTCTTAAGCGCCTCAATATTCTTTTGCGTGTCCGGCCCAATGGCCACGCCGTTCATGCCGAAAGCAAACATTCCCTTGACGCTGCCGCGGTACATGTTGTCCCAGATCTCGGTCCAGGAGTAGTTGCGTTCCACCTTCGGCATGTAATGGAAGGCCCAGTCGTTTTCCTTCTTCGCCGCGTCGCCGTACATGGCCTTCAGGAAGGAAACCGCGAACTTGGGCGTATTCGACCAGTAGTTGAATGAATCCCACACGGCCGGCTTTGAAACCTTTGGAGTGGTTCGCTCCAGGTAGGTTTTCGAGTCGACATCGGTCGGAATCGGCACCCTTAGGTAACCCGGCCAGATGTCAAACACTCCGCCCATGTCCGTCGCGCCCTGGATATTTGAATGGCCGCGGAGAGCATTCACGCCGCCTCCGGCACGGCCAACGTTGCCGAGCAGCAACTGAAGAATTGCCGCTGTGCGGATGATCTGGGTCCCGAAAGTATGGTGCGTCCAGCCGACCGCGTAGATGATCGTGGCGGCCTTCTTCATGTCCCCGTCCTTGCGGATGGAGGTGTACAGGTCGGCTGCCTTCAAGAACTCGGCCTTCGATATGCCGGTGATGCGCTCGACCATTTCGGGCGTATAGCGCGAATACTGCTTTCTCAGCAACTGGAAGACACATCGCGGATGCTGGAGAGTGAGGTCGTAGGCGACATTCGGTGGTAGCATCGCCGGCGCTTTCGCCGCTGTCGCAGGCTTCGCGGGATCCGCGCCAGCCGCACGGTGGGACATATCCCCACCCTCCTGGTAATTCCATGTGGATCTGTCGTACACCTGTGTCGCCTGGTCAAAGCCGGAAAAGAGGCCATCCTCCGGCAGCTTGAACCCTTCCTGAACCAAGAAAGCGGCGTTGGTGTAGTGGGTGAGGTATTCCTTGGCGATCCGGTTGTTCTGGATGGCGTAGTTAACCAGGCCACCCAGAAAGGCAATGTCTGTTCCGGCGCGGATCTGGAGGAAGAGGTCCGCGGTCGCGGCGGTGCGCGTGAAGCGCGGGTCCACCACGATCATTTTTGCGTTTCGGGTTCGTTTCGCTTCAATCGCCCACTTGAAGCCGCATGGGTGGTTTTCGGCAGGGTTGCCACCCATGATCAACATCATATCGGTGTTCTTGATGTCGATATAACCATTCGTCATCGCCCCACGCCCGAATGTTGGTCCCAAACTTGAGACCGTGGGGCCGTGTCAAACTCGAGCCTGGGTTTCTAAATAGCAGACTCCGAGGCTGCGCATGGATTTCCCGACGAGGTAATTAAATTCATTGGTGTCCGTACAGCCACCGATCCAGGCGATCCCTTCGCAGCGGTTCACCGTTCGCCCTTGCCCATCCTTCTCGACAAAGGTTTGGTCGCGCGTTTTCTTGACCCAGCGCCCAATTTCACCAATTGCGTCATCCCAAGAGATGTCTTCCCAATGATCGGACCCCGGCCGGCGCACCTGGGGTTTCATGAGGCGGCGTTCATTGAGGATATCCTGCTCGAGCGAAGCCCCTTTGGGACACAAGGTGCCCCGGTTGATCGGATGGTCGGGATCGCCCTCGACGTGAATTACCTGAGGCGTCACGTTTTTGGCTTTATCCCCAATCGTGTAGATGATGACGCCACAACTCACCGAGCAGTACGGACAGGTCGAGCGCGTTTCCGTCGCGCGGGCGATCTTGAGTTCGCGAAGCTGCGCATAGGCCGGGCCTAAGTGAAAGCCCAAGACAGACACAGCTAGGCCTCCAACGGTGCTGACCTTAAGGAATTCCCTTCGGGTGGGATTCATCGGCGGCCCCTTTCCCCCATAACGCGGGTACCGAAGACCTTAGCAAAGCACGATCGTATATTCCTTGCTTCGGCGCTTGTCAAGCCATCCTTCATAGTTGCTGCTCCGCCCTCAGCCAAGTGAGCTCCGAATTTCCAAGCCAATGGATGCTCAGCATTCCGATTCAATCGCGCCGGTGTGCTGAATCCGTGCCCGTTGCCTCGACTCTCGATGCCAGCGCCAAAAAAGCAACCCAAGAACCAAGAAAGGCGCGAGGACGCCCAAAGCCATGAGCAGCAAAATCGGAATCAAGATTACGACCTCAACGAGAACACCAATCAAGTTAACTGCCCCTCATCCCAGACTTTGCACTCTCCGCTTTGGGTGACCCCTTCAGGCCCGCTCCACCGCCCTCAGCCATATGTCGCATCGTTCGGATGACCGACGAGAAATCCTCGTCCCTGTGAAAAGCGAACTGCCAGGCGTGCTCCGCGGCGCACACTTGGGCAGCGGCCGCTGTTGCCGGCATAGGGACGGACAGCTCCATTGCCTTTTGCAAGATCAGCCCGAAATCTTTGAACATCAACCGCAGCGGAAACGCCACTGGGTATTCATCCTTCCTGGCGTTCTCAAGCTTGGTTTTCTGGCTGGGTGAGAGGACCGAGGTCTCGCCCAAGACCCGTAGGAAAGGTTCGCGCGGCAGCCCGGCGCTCTCCCCGAGCGTGATGGCCTCAGCCAGCGCCTGCACCCCCAGCCCCAACAGGGTGTTCATACAGAGTTTCATCGTGGCGCCCGAGCCGGAGGGACCCATGTAGAACGATTCCTTGCCGAGCGCGGCGAGGATCGCCTTGCACTTGTTGTACACCCCCTCTTCGCCACCCACGAAGATGACGAGCTGGCCTTGCTCTGCCTGCGGAGTGCTGCCCGATACGGGGGCGTCAAGCACAGAGATGCCTTTGGTGATGGCTGCTTCGTGCAGCCGGTTGGAAGTTCGAGGGTGGACCGTGCTCATCTCGATGAAGATGGTGCCCAACCGAGCCCCTGCCAGTGCACCGTGGGCACCGAACATAACGTTTTCAAGCGCTTCGTCGTTTGTGACGCAGGAGAGTACAACATCGACTGCAGTCGCTAGCTCCTTCGGTGTTGCGGCGACCTGCGCGCCAAGCTGCTCCAAGGGGTGTGTACGCTCGCGTGTCCGGTTGTACACCACCAGATCGTACCGGGCGGCGAGCAACCGGCTGGCCATGCGGCTGCCCATGCCTCCGAGCCCGATGAATCCCAGACGCATCGCGGATTGCTGATCACTGGTCGCCATAATTCCTTCTCATCCCAGCCACTGGGGGTTGTGGTATGTCCCGTCAAAATGATGCGTGGTTTTGTAGAGTTCATACTGCCCGTTTCGCGCAGCTTTTGCGGTCTTCGCAAGTAGTGCTGCCACCTCGGTTTCACTCATCGACCGAAAACTGCGCGCCGCATTCAGTGCCTGCTCGAGGATGGGAAGGGAATCACAACCGGTAATCACCACGCTTGTCGGCAGGTTCATGGCATAGTGCAGGCACTCGACAGGAGTCACTGCCTTGCTGTCGAGAACGAAGTGGTCGCCCATCGGTTTCATTCCTAGCACGCCGATCCTGTACTTCAGTAGAACGGGTAGGACCTTCTTCTCGAAGCTGTCGTAGTGCGCGTCCATTACGTTCAGCGGCATCTGAACTGCGTCGAAAGTGAATTGGCGGGCCAACGCCGTCTCCAGCATCTTCAGATGAATCTCCGGACTCTTGTGCCCGGTGAACCCGATGCAGCGAATCTTTCCTGTCTTCTTGGCCTCTAACGCCGCTTCCAAAGCGCCGTTTGGCCCGAAGATCCGATCTGGATCAGACATACGGATAACTTCATGGAACTGCAGGAGATCGATATGGTCTGTCTGGAGCCGCCGCAGGGAGTCGTCGATTTGCTTTGCTGCCGTCTCCTTGTTCCGACCGTCGATCTTGGTCATCAGAAACGCCCGCTGACGATAGCCGTCGCGGAGCGCCTTGCCCATCCGGATTTCGCTCTGCCCGCCGTTGTAGTCCCAACAGTTGTCCAAGAAGTTGATCCCGTTGTCAATCGCAGTGCGGATGATGCGGATGCTTTCCTGCTCTTCAGCTTGCTTTCCGATGTGAAAACCGCCCAGGCCCACAAGGGATACCTTTTCCCCGGTGCGTCCCAGGGTTCGGAAGGGTATCCCTCCTGTTGTCTCCACGGCCCGGGAGTATTGGCCGGCCCCGGCCATAAATGCGGTCGCAATGGCCGATCCCAAGAATTCTCGCCTCGTCACGGCCATGTCTCTCCCGCCCTCCCGGTTTCTTTGACTTCTGGGTCGGTTAGCTCTCCCTTCACTCGGGGGGTCACCTCGCTTGTGACCTGGTTTAGGCATGGAGCCTCTTTTCCGTTGCTTCAGACGCTTTCGGCCGGATGTGCTGCGACCAACGCCTGCCGCACAGGCGGGGCCATAAACTCCGGTCCCACGGGATCAGTCACTGTCTCGCGAACGATCTTGTCGATGGCCTGCAAGGCACCTGCGTCCAGCTTCCATCCGGCGATGTTGTCGACAGGCGCCAGCTGTTCGGGATGGCGCGCACCCCAAAGCGCCACGGAGACGCCGGGTTGGTCGAGTGTCCAGCGCACGGCCAGATCAAGCACGCGCTTGCCGTAACTCTCCTGCGCAAAACGATCCAGCCGCTCCACCGCTTGCAAGTACTGCGCGTAGCGAGGCGGTTGGAACTTGGGATCAACCCTCCGCAGGTCGTCGCCGGTGAACTGGGTGTCGAGTTTCATCCTGCCGCTCAGCAGTCCGCGGCATAGAGACCCGTAGGTCAGCGTGCTGATGTTGTTTTGCCGGGTGTAAGGCAACACGTCTTGATCGATTTGGCGCTCAAACAAGTTGTAGGGTGGTTGATCGGTGTGTAAGCCCGCTGCCAGCTGAAACCATTCCATCTGCTGTGGCGAGTAATTGCTCACCCCGATGGCTCTTATCTTGCCTTCCCGAAGAAGCAGCAACATGGTTTCAGCGGTCTCTTCGACCGGGACGAGCGGGTCAGGCCAGTGAACTTGGTAGATGTCAATGTAGCTTGTCCGGAGGCGATGCAGGGAATCTTCAACTTCGCGGAGAATTCGCTCGCGAGTGGAATTGCGAAACACACCGCCATTCCGCCATTCCAGGCCCGCCTTGGTGGCAATGATCACTTGATCGCGTTTGCCCGATTCGGCGATCGCTCGCCCCACAATTTCCTCGGAACGACCGAAACCGTATACGGGTGCGGTGTCGATCAGATTGATTCCCTTGTCCAGGGCGGCGAGAATCGTGCGGATCGATTCTTGTTCGTCGGTTCCACCCCACATCCAGCCGCCCATGGCCCATGTGCCGAGGCCGATGCGGGATGCCTTTAAGCCAGTACCGGAGATGTTTGCGAATTCCATAGAGTCACCCCCCCGCTTACTCTCCCCCAGCGGTGAGACCCGCTGCCGGCTTGGACTCACTCGAGGGTTGGCGCTCATTTGCAGACATTCCCGGAACAGGTTGCGCTTACAAGCTTCCCGCAGCACTCAGGATGTTGAGGGAGGCTCGAGCTATCCCATCCTCCACCGAGCGCCCGGACCAATTGGACGGCGGCGACCATTCGCCGGCTGAGAATGTTTACCGCCGTAACCTCGTCAGCGAGAGCCGCACTCTGCGCGGTGGTCACTTCCAGGTAACTGGTGACACCACCCTTATATCGTGTGATGGAGAGTTCCAAGTATTTGTGGGCTGCCACGACTGCTTCATTCTGAGTCTGCGCTTCTTCTTCCAGGATGCGCAATGCGGCCAGATTGTCTTCCACCTGCTGGAAACTGGTCAGCACGGTTTCGCGATAGAAATCCACGGTCTGATCGTAGGCGGCAATGGCCTGGTCTGAGGCCGCCCGGCGCCTGCCTCCGTCAAATAGCGTGAGTAGCGCCGAGCCCCCAACGGCCCACAACGCGCTGGGGCCCGAGAACAATGTCGTAATGGCCCCGCTTTCAAAACCTCCGGCAGCCGTCAGATTCAAGAGTGGATAATAGGCGCCTTTGGCCACCCCGATCCGGGCGTTCGCAGCAGCCATCAGTCGCTCGGCAGATGCGATGTCAGGCCGTCGCTCGAGCAGCTCTGACGGCACACCTGCCGGAATCGCAGGCGGCGGCGTGCGGAGGGGGAGAGGAGGAAGGCTGAAGGATCCTGCAGGTTTGCCGATCAGAGTTGCAAGGGCATGCTCGTACTGGGCGCGGAGCACTCCGACGTCTATTGCTTGGGCACGGGTTGTCTCAAGTTGCGTCTTGGCCTGCTGGACCTCAACCTCGGAGGCAATTCCTCCCTGGAACCGGTTCTGGTTCAACTGCAGGGCCTGCTCATACTGTGCAACGGTCGAGTTCAGAAGCTGCTCTTGGGCATCGAGGCTGCGCGCCTGGAAGTAGAACAGAGCCAGTTGCGCATGCACGCTCAGGTTAACAGTTGCCAGGTCAGCAGCACTGGCTTGCGCCTGTTCGCGATAAGACTCCACATTGCGGCGCACTCGTCCCCAGGCGTCGATTTCGTAGGACAGTTCAAAAGGCAGCTGCAAGTCGGTGGAGGTAACGCCATTGGAAATTGCTCGCGGAGGGGGACGGTTGCTGGACACTCTTCCGCGTGTCGCAGACGGAGCGGCGGCCACGGTCGGGAAGTAATCGGCGCGATAATAGCGGAGCACCGCGCGAGCTTGCGTATATTGGGCCTGAGCGGCCTTCAGGTTCTGGTTGGAAATATTGATTTGCTGTTCCAGGACGTTCAGTTGAGGATCCTGGAATATTTCCCACCAATTGCCACCGAGACTCTGCTCGTGTGGCTGGGCAGCTTTCCAATTGCCAGCCTCTTTATAAGCTGGCGGAACTTCGACTGGCGGGCGCTGGTACCTGGGGCCCACTACACAACCGGTAAGCAAGAGCATACTGGCAAGACAGATGGTCGTTACCCTGTGCCTCCAGACTCGAATCTCTGCCTTCGGATCGCGAGGTAAGCTCACTGTGCGCCTCCTGTAGCAGCGGGCTGCACGACCTGCACCTTTTGTCCAGAGATGATGGAATCTGGCGGATTTACAATCACCGATTCATCTCCCTGGAGACCAGATACAATCTCAATTTGATCGCCGAAATCGTGACCAGGCGTTACCGGCGTGAGCAACACGCTGCCGTTTTTCACAACTGCGACCTGCAGACCCTGCGAGCGAAATATAAGAGTGGAGACTGGCACGAGGTACGAGGAGGTCTGTCCAGGTACCTTGAGATGGACCTCGGTATAGGAGCCGGAGAGCAACTCGCCGCTAGGATTATCCACGTCAATTTCCGCAAGCAAGGTGCGAGTGGCGTAGTTGATGGCGTTTGCAGTGCGAACCAGTTTGCCTTGGAATCGTCGTCCGGGAAATTCCGCCAGAGTCAGCTCTGCCGTCAGACCCGGAGTGGCGGCTTGGGAGTACTGTTCCGGCACATTTACGTAGACGCGCAGCTTTCCCGGCTGAGAGATATGGAAAAGATCGGTTTTCACGCCTCCGCTGTTGCCAGAAGCGATTAGCGCTCCGATATCGGTGTTGCGTGCAGTGACGATTCCATCGAAAGGAGCATAGATCCTCTGGAATGACTGCAAGGTCTCAAACTGCTTCACATTGGCTTGATTGGCTTCAACTATCGCTCTGTTGGCATTGTAAGTGCCGACGGTATTATCCACGTCTTGCTGCGCCACCGCATGCGTTGTCAACAAACCCTGGTACCGATTCATGGTGATCTCCGCCAGCTTGAGAGTGGCCTGCGCGGTGGCGAGATTGCTGCGTGACTGCTGCAATTGCTGATCGACTTCCGGCGTCTCAATCTCAGCCAGCAGCTGCCCCTTTCTTACGTGCGCTCCAATATCTGCATGCCAGCGCTTGAGATAGCCATTGGTGCGAGAATAAATGGGAGCGCTAATGAAGGGTTGCACGTTCCCCGGCAACACAATCTCCTGCGACGGCACGGAGCGCTGGGGAGAAATGACCGAAACTGATGGCACGGCCATCTGTGCAGTTTCAGCACGCACCGCGGCGCCTTTCCGGAGACGCGCGACAACGCCGTATACGAAGATCCCGGCAAAAACCAGGAGAATTGCGCCCCCGATGAGCCAGCCTCGTTTCGCCCGGTGCGGCGCTTTAACGGCACTCAACGTTGGCGGTTCGTGCGGAACGGCTTTGCTTTGTGTTTGCGAGTGCATTGGCACAACCATTCCTATTCTCCTTCGAAGAATTTTCCTATTGCCGATTCGCGGTATCAGTACCTTGCCGGCGCAGACCGTGGACGATGCTGAAGACCACGGGGACGAAGAACAGCGTGGATACTGTGGCAAAGAGTAATCCTCCAATCACGGCGCGGCCGAGAGGTGCATTCTGCTCTCCACCTTCACCCAGTCCCAGCGCCATGGGCGACATTCCAATGATCATCGCCAAAGCGGTCATTAACACCGGCCGAAAGCGCATGTATCCTGCCTGGAGGGCTGCTTCGGCGGCACTGAGTCCCTCACTCAATTGTTCTTTCGCAAAGCTGACCACCAGGATGCTGTTTGCTGTTGCCACCCCAACGCACATGATCGAGCCCGTCAGCGCGGGAACGCTGATGGTGGTGCTGGTCATAAATAGGAACCAGACAATTCCAGCCAACGCCGCAGGCAACGCCATGAGAATGATGAAGGGGTCAAGCCACGACTGAAAATTCATGACGATCAGCAGGTAGACCAGAACAATGGCGAATAGCAGACCTGTCAACAGGCCCGAGAAGGATGAACCCATGGTTTGGATCTGGCCACGCACGATGATTTGCGACCCCCGCGGAAGCTCTTTCTGACTGGTGTTGATGATCGAGAAGATGTCCTTTGAGACGCCGCCGAGGTCTCGGCCCTGGACGGAACCGAATATGTCAATCACCGGCGCTACGTTGTAATGTGAGACAACGCTCAAGTCTGAACCGCGGCTTAAAGAGGCAAGACTCGCAAGTATGGAGGGCGGCGCATTACCCGTGCCAGTTACCGGAATATTGGCCAAATCCTGGAATGACTGAACGCGGTACTGGGGTGTTTGTGTTGCGATCTGGTAGCTCACCCCATTCTGCGGGTTCAGCCAGAAAGCGGGCGAGGTTTGAGAACTGCCGCTGAGCGTTACCAGGAGATTGGTCGCAACTTCTCGCTGAGTGAACCCGATAGCACCGGCCTTCGTCCGATCCACATCGATATGCAGCTTCGGCTGGTCAAAGGTCTGCTGAATGCGGAGATCGGTTGTTCCCGAAACGTTTTTTACGCGTGCCAACAGCTTGTCCGCAAATTGCCGGTTGGCCTCCAGATTGTTTCCCACCACTTGAATATCGATTGGGGCAGGCAGCCCGAAATTCAGAATTTGCGTCACCATATCCGATGGCAGGAAATAGAACGTAACTCCCGGAAAGGCTCGCGCCAGCTTTAACCTCAAGTCGTGCACATAACCTGCGGTGGGGTGATGCTTCGGCGAGAGCGAGACCATGATGTCCGCATCCTGCGTCCCAACCGGAGCCGAATTGCTGTAGGAAAGATTGATACCGCTATAGGGCAAGCCAATGTTATCGATGACGCCGGTAAACTCGTGCGGCGGTATCTGCTTGCGGATTTCGTTTTCTACCCGGTCACACAAAGCAGCTGTTTCTTCAATGCGCGTTCCGGTTGGCGCACGCAGGTGCAGCGTGAATTCGCCACTATCCACCGATGGGAAAAAGTCTTGTCCCAGCCACGGGAGCAGAGCGAAGGAGAGGAAGCAGGCCAAGAGGAAACCGGCAACAAAAATGCGGCGGTGATCAATAAATGTTTCGAGCAGTCTGCGATATGCGCTCCGGACACTCTCAAAACCACGTTCGAACCAAGCTTGAAAGCGCACCAGAGGGTTCCTGCTCACGCTGGTTTCGTTTGAATTTCCTTCCGCGTGGGCCTTGAGGAAGTATTTGGCCATGGTTGGCGCCAGGGTCCTCGAAAGCAGATAAGAAGCCAGCATAGCGAATACAACTGCCTCAGCCAGCGGCACAAAGAGATAACGCGCAACGCCGGTGAGCAGGAACATCGGTACAAACACGATGCAAATGCTGAGTGTTGAAACCAGCGCAGGTATTGCGATCTGCTGCGCGCCATCGAGAATCGCTTGTTCTATGTCCTTGCCTTCGACGAGGTAGCGGTGGATGTTTTCAATCGTGACCGTTGCATCATCCACCAGAATGCCCACGGCCAGCGCCAGACCGCCAAGCGTCATGATGTTGATGGTCTCTCCCAGTATGCTGAGCGCAACGATAGAAGACAGAATAGCAAGAGGAATTGAAATGGCGATGATAACCGTGCTGCGCCAACTCCCGAGAAAAAGAAGAATCATGGTAGCCGTAAGGCAGGCTGCGATGAGCGCCTCCCGCAACACGCCCGAAATGGCCCCGCGGACAAAAACAGATTGGTCCCCTACTGTACGAATTTGAAGGTCCGGTGGGAGCGTGTTCTTGACGAATGGCAATAGCTGTTTGATACCGGCGATGATGGTTAACGTAGAGGCACTGCCAATCTTTTGGATCGTCATCAGCGTCGACCGTCGCCCGTCGACGCGAACGATATTGGTTTGCGGCGGGAACCCGTCCCGCACGAAGGCGACATCACGGATATAAATCGTCGAGGTCCCAACAGTCTTGATGGGAAGGTCGTTAAGTTCCTTGATTGTCGCCGGGCTCCCGTTCATGTTCACGTTGTATTCGAAGCCCCCGATCTTCGCCGTTCCGGCAGGGAGAATGAGATTTTGCGCGCTGATAGCGTTCACCACGTCGAGTGGAGACAGCCCGTTCGCTTGGAGTGCAGCGGTGTTCAAATCCACTTGAACCTGCCGTTGCTTGCCACCGTAGGGATACGGGATGGCTGTGCCGGGCACTGAAGTGAGCTGGGGCCGGATGAAATTCAGTCCCAGATCATTCAACTGTTGCTCAGAAAGCGTGGGGCTGGAGAGAGCGAGCTGAAGAATCGGAACGCTGGAAGCGCTGTAAGTGATGATCAGCGGCGCCGTCGTTCCCGCCGGCAACTGTTTGAGTTGAGTCTGGGACTGGCCCGCAATCTGCGCAATGGCGGTACTGATATTCGCACCCGGATGGAAAAAGACCTTGATAACAGCGACACCGTTCAACGACTGCGACTCCAGGTGCTCGATATCATTCACGGTGGTCGTTAAGTTGCGCTCCTGAAGACTGATGATTCGACTCGCGATGTCCTGCGGCGCGAGCCCGTTGTAAGTCCAAATGATGCTCACTACAGGGATGTTGATGTTCGGAAAAATGTCTGTGGGAGTGCGAAGCGCTGAGAGCGTTCCCAGGATCAAGATCAGAATAGCCAGCACTACGAACGTGTAGGGCCGCCTGAGCGCGAGCCGAACAATCCACATAAATTACCTCGTTGTGTCCTTCCAGGTCTGGATCAATGTCCAGGGATCACCCAGCCGACCAGTTGGGCGCAAGCGCCATCGTCCGAGTGAGTGCACTTGAGTTGCTGTGAGCCTGCCTCCAAAAACTTTTTCGAACCTGATCTTCCTTGCGTGCATGACGCCACGCCCTCGCTTCTCTGCCCAATCAACTGCATTTGACTAACCAAAATGAACTCTGAGCCTAGAACCTGGGAACAGACTGAAGACAAGGAAATTGGGCCCTACTGAGATCGCGACGGCTGAAGAAAGTGTCATTATTTCGACACGCCTCTCGAGGTTTGTCGAGGGTTTTCGACACTTGAAGTCAGTCACTCTTACAGCGCTCCCGCTGGTCTGCCGCGTCGCGCTCCCGCAAAACGATCGCCGCAGTTGCGACCGCCACGACGGTGATCACGAATGGTAGACGGGCGCATAGATGTGCGCGTGAACCGAGAGCAGGCCTCCGGCAGTGGCGCCGACGAACAAAGAGACGAGCACGCCTGCAAGCCGCCGTCTCTCCGCAACTGTCGCGGACCAGTTGGTGATGTCGCCCACAAGCAATACCAGGGTTGAGGTCACAACGTTCGTAAAAACACCCTCCACATGAAGCGTTCGAACCGCGGCGCTCTGCATCCCCATCGCGAGCCCCCACAAGCCGAGGAGAACGTGGGAGACGTCAATCGAAGGCTGGCCGCTAGTCGCGAACCAAACGGCCAGGAAAACACCATGCGCGATCAGCGATACGCCGACCAACACCGTCACCCGTTGGGGCCACATGCCAGAACCTTCAGAAGGCTTGACGATTCGCGCCGAGAGGTAGACCCCCACCGCGAAGGCGGCCATCGAGACGAGGATGGCCACGGCGCCGGGCGCACCGGCGCCTGCAACCCGGGTAAGTGTAGAAATTGTTCGCCTATCCTGGTAGGAATGTTTGGCCGTTGTAGTGGGCCGGCGTGGAGACGGGCGCAAAAATATTTGTTGGACTGAGAGACCGGTCCGCGGGAGCCGCTAGAGCGGCTTCCGGCAAACAAAGGAGAACAATGACCTGCACTCCAAACCGCATGCGCCAATTTGTGGAGCCTCTATTTCGCATTTCCTTTACCTCTTCGCAATTCGCCCAAGAGCGTGCCAATCAGCCCCTCGTTAAGCCCAACCGCCTTCGTCCCTCAAAGCCCCCTCCCTGCCCTGCTTCAGGGCGAGTGGACTTGGCGCAGCAACCTCAGGAAAATGTCGCGTTTATTCAGACCCAGCCCGATTCCCGCATACGCCACCTGGATCACCGGAACATTCTTCCTTTGCGGATCCCGGAAAAAAGGAAACGGACTCGGCGCCCCCACCGCCCAGAAGAAATCCGCCTGCGAGCCCTGCATCCCGTCGGGCAAGTTGAAGTGGTCCACCGTCGCCAGATCGAGCTGCATACGGCCCTGCGCCTCAAACACGTAAAACGTCAGCCCGTTCGCCTCCACTTTTTCCATCGGAGTCAGATAAAACTCCGGATAAATCCCGCTCGCGCGCTCCACTCCATTCGTGAATTGAAACGCCACACCCGGGCTCAACTCTCTCGAATAAAAATCTGCCAGCGTGGGTGCGTGTTTGCAGTAAGTGCGAATACTCAGGTCCGGCGAAACCGTCTGGTCCGGCGATTCTGCCTGGCCCTTTGCCTTCCTGTAAGCCTCCGAGCCTCCATCCAAACAATCCCTCGGGGGCGAAAAGAAAAAGTAGAATAGATAATCCGCCAGGCCGCTCCCCGAACCCGCGGCATTATGCATCTGCACATCCAGTGCGACTTCATCGCCTCCCAGGAACGGATTCGTTGTCGTCGCAATCCGCAACACCGAATGCATTTTCGGACTTTCCAGCGCCGTAAATTCCAGGAACGTCACTTGCGGTGCGAACGGCGCCAGCCTCGGCGAAGGCGGCAGCGGCATCTGCTCGCGCTCGATCCAGTCCGGGGAGACATCAATCGACGCCCCGCTCGAAAGTGAAAATCGCCGCAACTCCACCTCTGGCTGTGCTTGCGATGACCCGGAGCTTTGTTCCGCCGGTTGCGCCCCAGCCAATTGCGCTAGTAATGCCCCACTCTGCCGTACCGCCCCGCCCCGTCCAGGAGATGGCGGACTCTGCTGCGGCACCTGCGCCGCCACTCCGTGCATCACAAATCCAAAGAGGATCGTTCTGACGATTCCGCCCTTCATAAGCAGTGCCATTTCGCTCCTCCGTTACCACGCGATTGCATGACCGAGCCCTCGCCAAGCATACTCCCATCGTCCGCCGAGGGCGTTGTAGAGCTGGACCAAATGCCAAGGCTTCATTTTCACGGTCGGTAGCGACAGTCACAGTCACAACCTTCAAAACCACATCACACTTCGGCTGCATCCAGTCGTCGAGCCCAAGCCAGCGCGCAACCTCTCACTCCCAACTCCTCAGCTGAGAGCAGTACGTAGCTCCCGGCCGCTAGACTTCCAAGTGCGTGCTGTGCCGAAGCGCAATCTCTTCCGTCGTTCCGCTCTCTTGATGAAGTACTGATCCAGTTCGTGTCGCATTTTCGGTCTGGCGTGGAAGATCCGCGCCTTTACGGCCGCGACGGAAATGCCCATGCCTTCTGCGATCTCCTTCATTGAGCGCCCTTCCAGTTCATAGAGCTCAAGGACGCCCCGTGCATTCGGCCTAAGCTCGGCAAGCGCTTCCCTCAGAATTCGCGATCTTTCTTGACGTAAGCAGTCCTGCTCGGGGTTCAGCGCCAAGTCTGTTACGGCATGTCGAAGCGACATGTCATCCGATTCAGAATGTTCGTCGATCGAGATCTCCACTTTCCGCGCCTTCTTGCGGAGCTTCATAAGAGCGACATTGATCGCAATGCGGGAGAGCCACGTGGAGAATCGAGCGCCGCCCTTGAAATTGTGCAGATGAACAAATGCGAGCTGGAAAGCTTCTTGCACAACGTCTTCAGCGTCTTCATGGCTTCGCATAATGCGTTGTGCGAGGTGAAAAATCCTCCGCTTATAGCGATTGAAGAGCTCGCCAAAGGCGACCGAATGCCCGCTCTTCGCCGCAGCCAACAGCCGCGCGTCACTGCCCTGCCCGGCTTCCAGGTCGACAGCCCACTGGTCGCTCTGGAGGGCGGCTCCATCGAGTGTCTGGGTTGAAATTGCTCTTCGCCTTTCTGTTTTCATTCCCATGGATCCAATTCGCCCCGCGGCACCGATCAGGTGCGCCTGGTGATCGTTGACCGGTACTTCAGTCGCTCCAGACGTTGCAGTCCTGAGGGCCGTGATCTTTGCGTGGGGCACTTCCTTTTCGCACCATGAGTAAAAGCACGCTTCGTACCAAAACCGATGCGCGCTTTACGTCACCGCAAGTGGTTGGTTAAGAAGGAAGATCCGAAAGCAGAGCCGAATCCGTGTGTCGAAGTGTCGGACGCAGAGATACTCCTCTGACACTTCTACTGACACGGTAGCCGCGGTAACGGCGGTGTTTTTCGTCGACGCGCACGTGTTTGTGATCGACCGTGCGTCTCTGCTCATTGGGGGGAACGGCTACTTGGGGATAGAACTACTGTTTCCTGAAATCATTACAGTCGGATTTTCCAAGCTAGCGCGAGCAGGGTTCAGATGGTCCAACAAAGGACTTAGCGCAAGAAAGCGCAGCAACAACCAAGTGGGGGTCTGTATTTGGACAGCGATGACGAATCGCGGTCACCGACCGCGATTAGGGGCGGGGGGGGAAACCGTCGATTAGCTTGAATGGAAATGCCCGAGGAGATAAAGGACGAGCGCAAAATTCTGCCCGTCAGGTAGGAGTGTTTCGCAGTTACCTTAGATATGGAACTGGGCGATAATTGCCGACCGACTGTCGCCGATCGGCGCTACTTAAATTGCGGCAGCTCCGGCTTCTTCAGTGTTGGCCCAATCACATCCTGGCTGCTTTGGGGACGAGGCCGGGAAATCCCCAGTTTCTTCATCTTGTGGATCAGCGTGGTGCGCTTCAGCCCCAGCTTGGCAGCTGCACCGGTCGGGCCGCCGATCACCCAGCCCATCGCCGCCAGCGTTTGCAGAATCAGAGTGCGTTCGGAGTCCCTCAGAGTAGTTGCAGCCGGAGAGGCGATGACACCCTGAGTCCCTGCCGTCGGCAAAGGATTGGGAAGCACGCCATCGTTTGAAAGGATCACGGCACGTTCGATCAGGTTCTGTAGCTCGCGGATATTCCCCGGCCACTGGTACGAGCTGAGCGCACACATCGTTTTCGGAGGAATGTGGTCGATTTTCTTACCCATGCGGCGGCCAAAAATCTCGACAAAATGCGTCACCAGGGCCGGAATGTCTTCACGGCGCGCCCGCAACGGTGGCAGCAGGATCGGAAACACATTCAGGCGATAGTAGAGGTCGGTGCGAAATTCGCTCCGCTTCACCATCTCCGTCAGATCATGGTTGGTTGCAGCCACGAGCCGAACGTCCACCTGGTGAGTCCGAGTGCTGCCCAAGCGCTCGAACTCCTGTTCCTGCAGTACACGCAGTAGTTTGGGTTGCAGCGCCAACTGAATATCGCCCACTTCGTCCAGGAAGAGCGTGCCTTTGTCGGCCAGCTCGAAACGGCCAATCTTTTGCGCTATGGCTCCGGTGAACGCGCCTTTCTCGTGGCCAAAAAGCTCACTTTCCAGCAGATCCAGCGGAATGGCAGCGCAATTCAGCTTTGCGAACGAGCGTCCGCACCGCGAGCTGATGTTGTGAATCGCGCGCGCGATCAGCTCCTTGCCGGTGCCTGTTTCTCCCTGGATAAGAACAGTCGAATCCGTGGGCGCGACGTGTTCGACTTGTTCGAGCACCGCTTCCAGAGCAGGACTGTTACCTATGACTTGCTCGAATCTGCGCTGATTACGGTCCTCGTCACCGGACCCGAATCTTTCGAAAGCTCCCACAGAGGACCTCCGGGCGCCCGGATGCACGCTTCTTTACGGGCTCAACCCTCCAGAGCCGCTCGAACACTGTCGAGCAGAGCTTCATCATCGAACGGTTTTGCCAGGAACTCCACTGCGCCTGCTCTCAACGCCTGCATCCGCATTTTTGCGTCGCCATGTGCCGTGATGAAGATGATGGGAATCCTGCAACGTTCAGCGTTCAGCTGAGCCTGCAATTCCAGACCGGACATTCCGGGCATACGGATATCCGCGATCAGGCATGCAGTCTGGTGCTGTTGGCCGGACTTCAGGAATTCCTCCGCCGACGCAAACGCTTGTGCCGGCAAGCCAACCGCTTTCAGAAGGCCCTGCAGTGCGCTGCGCACCGAATCATCATCATCGACAATCGCAACCAGTTTGTTGTTGCCTTGGATAGCCATAGTAGAAGCCTAGCAGCGTCGCCAAAAGCGGCGCAATTATGCTTTGGTATAGGGGCTCTAATACCGCCCTGATCAGAGAGGCAGCTATAATCTTTAGAGGCGGTACTTGAGGAAGCGGCAGTTAAAACGGGAGGACTGCCGACTGGCAAACTGTCTTGTGTAACAGTGGTGGCATTAAGTTACTTCTTACCGGCCGGAAGCTCAAGCTTCGCCGCCATTCTGACCAATTCCGCCAGGGATTCAGCCTGCATCTTCCGCATCACGTGGCCGCGATGGATCTTCACGGTGATTTCGCTGGTCCCGAGCTCAGAAGCTATTTGCTTATTGAGCATACCCGAAACCACCAGGCCCATGACCTCGCGCTGGCGCGTGGTCAGCATCCCATAACGCGTTTGCAAGTCCGCAAGCTCGCTCTGCTGTTGGCGCGTCACCCGGTCACGATCCAAAGCCTGGTGGATCGCATCCAGCAGGTCCTGGTCCCGGAAGGGCTTGGTCAGGAACTCCACCGCACCTGATTTCATGGCCTTCACCGTCATCGGAATATCTCCATGCCCGGTGATGAAGATGATGGGAATCCGGACGCCCGCGTCAGCCAACTCGCGCTGAAAGTCCAGCCCGCTGACTCCAGGAAGTCTCACATCCAGAACAAGGCAACTTGGTCCATCCGGCCGCTTGCTGCGTACGAACTGTTGTGCCGTCCCGAAGGACTCGGACCGCAAGCCCACCGACTTCAGCAGGCCCTGGATGGACGCACGCACAGCGGCATCGTCATCAATGACGAACACCGTGGGAGCGCCTCCGGACGTCATTCAGGTGCCTCGGCTTTGGTGGGTAGGGTGAGGTAAAAGCTTGCGCCGCGCGGAGAGTTGCCGGCAGCCCACAAGCGGCCGCCATGCGATTCAACGATGGAGCGGCTGATGGACAGTCCCATACCGGTCCCATGAAGCTTCGTGGTAAAGAACGGATTGAAGATCTGGTCCGCCTGCTGCGGGGGCAGCCCCACGCCGGTATCGCTGACGGACACCATAAGTTGCTCCTTTTCCGTTCGCTGCGACTTGATGGCGAGCTCGCGCGTCCCATCCATAGCCTTCATCGCATCGATGCTGTTCATGATGAGGTTCATCATGACCTGCTGCAATTGCACGCGATCTCCCATGACCTGGGGAGGATCTGCCGCCAGCTCCGTCCGGACTGATATGGAGTATCGTGTTGCCTCGCTGCGCAGGAGGACGATCATCTCTCGAATGAGTTCGTTTATATCAACCAACTCCCATTGCGGAGTGCCCTTCTTAAAAAGCAGGCGGATCCGGCTGATGATTTCCGCCGCACGCGTTCCGTCTTTCACAATTCTCATGGCAGCCGCGCGCGCCTCTTCGATGTTTGGGGTGTCGCCCGCGAGCCAGCGCAAGCAGGTATTGGCGTTGGTGACGGCGGCGGCAATCGGTTGATTCACTTCGTGCGCCAGGGAGGCACTCAGCTCTCCCATCTCGGTCACCTGGGTGACGTGTGCGAGGTCCGCCTGCGCCTGACGCAGCGCTTCTTCGGCGCGCTTCTGCTCGGTAATATCCTCGCAGGCGATCAAGACAATCGGGCCGTTCACTCGCGGCACTGCTTTAGCCGTTTCGCGAACCCGGAGGACTGTGCCGTCCTTACGAACCTTGCGAACTTCCCAGCTTTTGGCCAGGCCAAGTTGTTCCAAGCAGATGGCGACATTTCTTTGGACCGCTTCGCGATCAGACTCAGAAGAAACGTTGAGCACCGGCTGACCGACTAACTCATCGACCTTGTAGCCAAGCTGCTCAGCGCCAAAGGGGTTAACTGCCATGACCTTGCCGGCGGCATCCACTATGAAGTACATTGTCGGGTTGTTCTCAAAGACGTCCCTCCATTGCTCCTCGCTCTCGCGCAGTTGTGCCTCTGCCCGCTTGCGCTCGGCAATCTCAAGTCTTAGGTTCTCATTAGCCCGAGTCAGTTCTGTAGTTCGCTCGGCGACTCGTTGTTCGAGCGCTTCTCCGATCCGCTTCTGCTCGCCGGAGCGTCGAGCCTCTTGCAATCCAATTCCGGCTTGGTTGGCCGCGACGCGCAGGAGGAGCCGTTCGATGTCGGTCGGGAAATCAGCTCGCCGAGAGCCAGCCACCAACACGCCGACTTCGTCCTGAAGGCCCAGGGAGAACGACGCGATCGAGACCTCACCTTCTCCGGCCGGATCTGGAACCACAAAACGCGAAGCGGCTTGGTCGCCCGTCAACCAGCGGCCGAGAGCTTGACCGACTTGCTGCGGCTGGACGGAGGGATGCTGGCGGTGACCCAACCGGACCACCTCGATTGGCGGACCGTCACTCGAGTTGCTCAGCCGGGCATACGTGAAATCGAGGCGCAGCATGGCGAGCAGCGCGTCGAGCAGAGTGCCGACGATTTGGGATGACTCGCCGCCACTCCAAATAGCGGGAAGGGCCAGAACACTGATCAGGTCATTGATGCAGCTCTGAAGGCGCTTGATCTCATCGCCTGTATTTTCCATTTCCACTTCCAGATCAGACCGCTGATGAGCGCGACGCGTTGCGCGTGGTGTGTCGTTCACGCAGCTCCCGCAAGAACTCGTCCGGTGGAACGAAGAAAGGGTTCTCCTGGAGGATGCCGCCGATGACGATCATCGGGTGGGTCCGCATGATGTCGACAACGATCTGCCCGCCAAACTTGGCGAGATCGTAGATTCATATGACCGGGTCCTTATATCGAGGCAAAACATAATTCAGCCTCGTCTCGTACTCCACCAAGGCGTCGACGCCCGGTCGATCTTCGAGGGCCCATTCCATGTGCGCGACCAGCCGAGTGAGCGCGAACCCTTGCTGTCTGCCGCCGTCGAGGACCTCCTGGATCAGCGCGAGCATCCTGTCCTGATCGAAGTGACCATCGCGCAGATAAGCGTCAGCCCAGTTGCGGAGCTCGAACTGACCACTCTTTTCCGCTGTATCCACATCGATGCCGGTTGACGCGAGCCGCAGGCGGTGCTCCGCGCGCAGGTTGGGATCAACGATGTGGAACGCCTTCTCGCCCCGCTCGAAACCCTCTTTGATGAACGAAAGCAGTACCCGGTATTCTTCGTCGGGGCTGTGAAAGAACGCGCAGACGTGACGTTGCGCGTCAAGCACCGAGCCTGCGAACCGAATCGGTTGGCTGGTCTCACTCGAGGCTCCTCCGCTGGACTTCACACGGTCATGGGTGGGATCCATGGTCGTCCTCCTTCGACAGGCGGCCGCAACGTCCAGCCGCTCGCGGCACGGAAACGATCGCCGGAAACTGTCGCCTGCACCACAGCGCCAAACACGCCGCAAACGGCACATCATGCGACTCGGCTGTTGTGGTTGTCAAAGGCGATTGTACGCTCATCGCGCCGTGCCGCGCCGCAAGGTTTCCGATTCTGCCCTGCTACGAAAAGAGGATCAGTCAAGCAGGCACGACTGCTCAGGAACACGTGTCGGCACACCGCCGGGGACAACAGAGAAACTAGCGGCCCGCTGGAACAGCAGCTGCCTGAGCGCGGGTGGGCCACTCTCGCGCGAAGAGTTTTGTCTCGGAATCTCAAAAAAGGAGGAACTATGAAACTGCACGGCACGGATCGGGCTCAAGCAAGAACACTACTCTATCATAGTGTGTTGCAGTTCGCCGCCCTGCGTGGATGACGCTGATTCTAAGTCTCGAGCAAGGTTTTCAAATGCAAGCGACATCTAGGACGCCGGGGTGTCCTCGCGGATGATTTGCAAAAACGGTTTAGATTCCACTCTTACAAATTAAAAGCCCGTTTCATAGAAGCTCCTGACGAGAGTCATGTGGAGGGCATCGTCCGAATAGTTCGCGAGCCCGGTTCCGGAGAGGCCGATTCTATCGTGAAACCGGCATGCCCGGTATCGACGGAATTACTCCGCGACTGTGGCCGCCAAGGCTTCGACCACGGCTATGTTTTGCAGCAAGTCCAGCGGCAAACCGTGCCGCTCCTGTAAATACACCGGGCTGTTGTAAGAAAGCCAGACCTGTCCCTGCCCATCTTCCCAGATCAGAATCTTAAGAGGGAGATCGATGGCGATGCTGGGAGCGGCCAGCATCACAGGCGTGCCACCCTTGGGGTTCCCGAAGATCAGCAGCTTGGTGGGACGCATCTTCAACCCCACCTTTTCCGCTTCACCGGAGTGGTCGACTATCGCAAAGATGGTCACTCCCTTCGCTTGCAAAGTACGCCTGAGCCTCTCTAGGGTCTCGTCTACCGAGTAGTTGTTTCTCTTGTTCAGAATTCCATTGTTCGTATTCGGGGCCATAAGGGTCTCCTCGTCGTTTGCAGAATGGGAATGCGCAGAGTCGCGGACTGAAATCAGATAAATCGCCATTCCTAGTCCGACTAGAGCTAGGAACAGGGATGTAGCTACAGCCAGGGTCGTAGTATGAGGGCGCGTCGCGTGACCCAGATCCATAATCCGGATTAGTCGAAGGTGGTGCCACCCGGAAAATAGATTCACTGCCACGCCAGCTCCGATGAGTGCGGTTCCAAACCACAGCGATAGGCCGTAGGGCTGCACTGAGGGAGCATGCTGGGCAATTTGAAGTTGCTGCAGGAACAGCCCGAAACGGGCTACAACGAATCCAAATCCCATCAAGGCCAAGCCTGTTCGGATCCATGCGAGCAGCGTACGTTCGGCGGCGAGATAATCGCGCAGGCCAGCTCTCTGCCTCGTTTCAGTTGGGGTGTCCATGTCTGTGCCGTTCCATGCCTCCTGATCAGTATGCTTTCCAGATTTTTGTCTGGAGACACTAGAATCGCGGAGGCTCCGCGTGCCATCGTTCCACGCACCTCGCGATGTGAATCAGGCCGATGCTCAGAACTGCGGCAGCCATCGTCGCCGCAGCGATGTGGGCGAGACCCATCGAGCCGTTCGAATTTAGAAAAGCCCTCCTGTGCAATCCGCACCCGGCGATCCAGGTCGGCCTGTCTCCACTTGGCCCACCAAGGTTCCGATCGAGCGAAACTAGGGTACTGCACGCGAACCGCTCGCCGATTCGGGCTCGCTGGGTTGCTCACCACCCACGACATAGGGCTAGCGTGACTCCACTCATCGCCGTGCCCTGGTCCGAGCAACGTCGCCTCAGCAGCAGCCTTCTATTCAGAGGTGCCAGTCTTAACGGCGTTCGAGAGATGCTAGCGTGGTCTGTTCTTTGAAATAGTCTCGGATTTGCTCTACGGTTCCGTCCCGCTCGATCTCGCCGTGGCGCCTCGCCACGATGCGTGCTAACGCCATGAGGAGAGGCCGGATTCATGCGGTGTCGCGTATCACGCAGAAGTCGACTGTCCTCATCTGTCTCAAACGATCGAGCGTATAACTCCACCCTCGACGCGTAGCGCTGCCCCGTTCGTTGCCGAAGAAAGCGGGCTGGCCACGAACGCCACCAAGGCGGCAACCTCATCTGTCGTGGCGAAACGCTTGAGCAGCGAACTCGGGCGGACGGTTTCGAAGAACTCCTTCTCCACCATAGACAGCGCGACATTGCGAGACTTCGCCATTTGATTGACGCGGAGCACTGAGTTTCAGGTTGGGCGATTCGATGAGCCCATAGACGACGCACCCCAGACCCACGGTTGCCAGCAAAGCACCCCGCCAATCGAGGCCGCCTGCGGCTTTGTCATCGCGGCTTT
>Ga0207646_10000164_pt1 | contig 89825 bp, 84 predicted proteins | sample KBSK5502metaG_FD_184343 | JGI IMG/M metagenome (GOLD analysis project Ga0207646, IMG submission 184343) | Corn, switchgrass and miscanthus rhizosphere microbial communities from Kellogg Biological Station, Michigan, USA - KBS K5-50-2 metaG... | ecosystem: Host-associated > Plants > Roots >... | reverse complement strand
ATTGAACACCGGCCGGCGGTCGAGGCGTGCCTTGATCTCTTCATAGATGCGTCCGTTCAAGCGCACAAAGTTGCCACCCGCGCCCAACGGGAGCCAGTAGAGGTCTATTCCGACCCGGCCATCTAGGGCTGAACTCGCCTTGAGAGCCATTACCAGCAGCGTATTGGTGGACATTCGTCGCGACATGGTCCTTCGGCCCGCTCAGCGAAGGCCACACGGTTTCTGGAGGAGTCTGCCTCGTTGACGAGCGGTGGCAACGCACAAGACGCCGACTGAGAAAGGGCTCGCATTCAAACACTGGCCCGGGCCTGGGATCGAAACTGGGGCTTGGGACTATGGCCTGCGGCCGCACGGTCCTGCACTGTGCGTCCTAAGGCGTGCCGGCTTGCGATTTTCGAAGCAGGTGCCTCACGGTCCCGGGGCCGCGCGCGCGCTGATATATCGGCTGTGTAATTGCCGTGCGCGAGTTTGATCGACGGTCCGCGGACACCTTACGACGGGGGCTAAGCTGCCGAGTTACTGGAGAATCTGTGCCCCGGCTGTGCCCCGGCGGCACTGGACGACGCCCGAAAATCGCCGATTTTGAATACAAAACTGGTCGGGGGCCCGGGATTTGAACCCGGGGCCTCACGGTCCCGAACCGTCTCCGTGGCATATCCCGGAGTGTCCTGGCGGCTCCTCTTGGGGCCGCCTGAACTCAAGTGGCGGGGCCTTCGTGTCCTTCTGTGACTTCTCGGAACCGTCCGTTTCCGGGAATGCGTGATCCAGCTGTGATCCAGCGAGGGTCCGAATCGGGTCCGCCCGCCCGCACTGTTCGCGGTCTGAATTCGCCAAACCGCTCGCGAACGCCTCGTTACTTTTTAGCCGCGCGACTCTGACCTCGCTTAATGCCGTCAAGGTTCAACGCTCGGTGCAGAAAGTTGACGACATCGTCCAGAACTTCGTCCTTGTTGATCTCGTTCAGCACTTCGTGCTGCGCGCCGGGGTAGACGTGCTCCTCGATGTTGCTACCGCGCAGATGTTTCATCGCCTCGGTTGTCGCGCCCAGCGGCGCAAGGACGTCGCCTTCGCCGTGGATCCAGAGAGTCGGGAGGTCGCCGAAACCTGCGTCGGCTGCCACCGCCCTCGCGCCCCCAAAAATCGCCTCCAGCGTCCCGCGGTGGAACCCCCCGTGGTAGACCAGCTCGTCGGCGGCATAGGCTTCCCCGACTGCAGGGTCGCGGGAAAGGATGGCGGGATCGATCGGCACCTCCGGCATCGGATCCATGCCCAGCAGTGCTTCGACCTGTGGGTTTCCGCCGACCACCGGCCCCGAGAGCACAAGAGCCGTCAGGTCGGGCTGGTTGCGCTGCACGAAGCGCGTCGCGATAAGTCCGCCGAGGGAGTGACCGACGAGGACCACCGGTTTGCCCGGATGGGCACTGCGCGCAGTTTCGTAGACAGTGGCCAACTCATCAGCCAGGTCGTCGACGTTGTCGAATCGCGCTCGGTCACCCTCGGATCGACCGTGACCCTGGAAGTCGGGCGCATAAACGTCCGCTCCTTCGGCCACGAGCCGCTCCGCGACATGCTTGTACCGGCCAGCATGTTCGCCATACCCATGCGCGACAAGTGCTACAAACCGCGGCGCAGCCGCGGACCAATGGTGCATGACGATCCGGCCACGACCGCCGCGCAGCTCGATAGGTTCAACAGTCGACATTTGAATGACCTCCCATCCAATCAATCCAGGAATAGATCTGTCTGAAGCTCGCCCGCCACTCCCCCGTAAATCGATAGGTCCGTGATCCCCTCCTCGGCGAGCACCTCGTCGTCGATGAAGAACCTGCCCGTGCATTTCTTGCTCGGCCGCGTGAAGATCGCGTGCGCGGCATCGGCCACGATGCGCGGGTCCCGTGAGCGACGCATCGACTCCTCCCCGCCCAGCAGGTTGCGGACCGCAGCTGTCGCGATCGTGGTTCGCGGCCACAGGGAATTGGCCGCAATGCGGTACTCCTTGAATTCCTCGGCGAAGCCCAGGGTGCAGAGGCTCATGCCGTACTTCGCTATCGCGTAGGCGAGGCTCCGCCCGAACCAGGCGGGGTTCAGGTTCAGGGGCGGCGAAAGCGTCAGCACATGCGGGTTGGCGGCCAGCTTCAGATGTGGCAGGCAGGCTTTTGTCAGCACGAAGGTTCCGCGGGTGTTGATGTCCTGCATCAGGTCGTAACGCTTCATCTGGATTGACTCGACTGACGAGAGGTCGATCGCGCTGGCGTTGTTGACGCAGATGTCAATGCCACCGAACTGATCGACGACGTGCTCGATCGCGGCCAGTACGCGCTCCTCGTCGCGCACATCGCCGGCGATGGGCAGTGCCTGGCCACCCGCTGCGCGAATCTCCTCGGCGGCCGAGTAGATCGTCCCTTCGAGTTTGGGATGCGGCTGCTCGGTCTTGGCGATGATCGCCACCTTCGCTCCGTCGCGGGCCGCGCGCAGCGCGATTGCAAGACCGATGCCGCGGCTCCCGCCGGACATCACCAGCACCTTCCCAGCCAGCGAACCAGCCAACGCGGTCAGGCGCCCTTGAACTTTGGCGCGCGCCGCTCGTTGAAGGCGGTGACGCCCTCCCTGGCGTCTGCGGTTTCGGCGAGCGTTAGATTGCCGCGCTCCTCGAGCGCGAGGCCGGCCGATAGCGGGCCGTCCAGTCCAAGGTCGACGCATCGCTTGATCTCGCGAACCGCCAGGGGTGGCAGAGCCGCCAGCTCTACGGCCAGTCCGCGCGCCACGCGATCGAGGTCTTGCGGTTCCGCCGCCAGGGTGATCAACCCGATGCGCTCGGCCTCGTCTGCTCCAATGAGCCGTCCCCTCAGGAGAAGATCGAGGGCCGCGGCCCTCCCGATCAATCGCGGAAGGCGAGTCGTTCCGCCGCCCGACGGGAGAAGTCCCAGTTTCACCTCGGGAAGGCCGATCGTCGCCCTACCCCGGGCCATGACGCGAAAGTCACACGCCAGGGCGAGCTCGCAACCGCCCCCCGCGGCATGGCCGCCAATCACGGCGATCGTCGGTGAGGGGATTCGGACCCAGGCGTTCGCTACTTCGTGGAACGCACGGATCATGGGCAGCATGTCGTCCCAGCCATGGGCCAGAAAGTCGAGGTCGAACCCGCCGGCAAATATTGGTTCGAGTGCGCTGCTTAGCAACACAACGCGCGCCGACCGATCAACGGAAAGAACCTCGACCGCCTGTTTGAGCTCGGCCAGCGTCACCAAGTCGATCGCATTCGCCGGCGGCCGGTCCAGCACCACCTCGGCCACGCCCGACTCATCGATCGTCATTCGCAGACGCTCCCGCACGGACAAGGTCTCCATCAATCGGGCGCGGCCGGTGGAATATCGCCGATCTCGCGTCGCACCAGGCGTAGGAGCTCGACCAGCTCAATGGCCATGTCTTTCGGGACCGGGATACCGAAATTGACCTTGGCCAGCGCGTCTGTGGCTTTGTCGGCGAGCTCGCGCCCAGCCTTGGTCAATCGGACCACAGTGGTTCGGCGGTCAGTTGGATGCGCCGCCCGCGCCAGGATCCGCCGCTCTTCCAGCTGATCCACGACCAGCGTGATGGTCGTGGGATGCACCATCAGCTGGCGGCTCAACTGTCCGAGTGGTCGGGAATTGTCCCGTGACAAAAACAGCGTGACCATCAAGAGGTAACCGGTGCGGGTCAGCTCGAACTGCTTGAGGACCTCGTCTTGGAGCGTCGTGACCGCCTGATAGGTGCGGAACAGCGCCGACACGGCCAGGAAGTGTTCGGCGTCGGGTCTGTCCTGCGCCTGCCAGTGCTCGAGCACCCAATCGAGGGGATCGAACTCGCCTGGTCGAGTGCGGGTTCGCAGAGAGGTCAATTCCTCTGCGCCTCAACGAGGCTGCGCGCCTGATCGCGCAGCGCAAACTTCTGAATCTTGCCGGTCGGGGTCATTGGCAACTCCTTCAATATTTCGAGGCGCTCGGGGAGCTTGTGGACGGCAATGCGGCGATTGTTCTTCAAATAGTCGGCGAGTTCGGCGAGGGTCGGTGCTTCGGCCCCGTCGGGGACGACGAAGGCGCAGGCCTTCTCGCCCATCAGCCGATCGGGCATGGCGACGACGGCGACCGCCTTCACCTTCGGATGCGTCAGCAAATGCTCCTCCACCTCGGTCGCGCTTATGTTGGTCCCGCCGCGAATGATCACGTCTTTGATGCGACCCTTCAAGCGCAGCAGACCTTCGGCGTTGAACGCTCCGCGGTCACCGGTGTGGTACCAGCCGTCTGGGTCGATCGCGATCGCTGTCCGCTCCCGGTCGCGCCAGTAGCCGAGCATGGCGCCAGGACCTCGGTAGCAGACCTCGCCTTCCTCGCCCGCCGCGACCGGCTGGCCGGCTTCATTCACGACTCGCACCTCGACGCCGTCGAGCGCGGGCCGGCCGTCCGAGATGACCGCCATCTCCGGCGGGTCACTGAGCCAGCAAGCAGTGGTCGCGAAGATCTCAGACGCTCCGTAGAGCGGGAGTAGGCGGCAACCGCGAAAGACGGACGTCACCTCCTCGGCCAGGCTGGCGGGGATCGGCGCGCCGGCGCAGACCCAGGCCCGCATGGAGGACACGTCGTCCTGCGCCGGGTCGAATGCGTCGAGCGCCATCCGCACAAAAGGAGTCGCGGTCGCTGCATGAGTGCACCGGTGCTCGCGGATCCGGGCCAGGCCCTCCTTTGGCTGCCAGACGTCCTGGAGGTGGATGGAACCGCCGGTCAGGATCGGGGCTGCCACGCCCATCGCGAGTCCGGTGCCATGGCTCACCGGCGACGGCGCGAAAGTGACCGAGCTGCGATCGAGACCAAAGGCCTTGCTCAGGCCGCGAACCGTGAACCCGATCGTGTTCCAGGTATGAAAGCAACCCTTGGGTCGCGACTCGGTGCCCGAGGTGAAGATCAGCACATGACCGTCGTCGGCCCCCGGTCGCTGACCGATGGCGGATTCGTCAAAGTCCGCGGCGGCGCGGTGAGGCTGGGTCAGGTCGGCGAGGCCAAGCTCCTTATTGCCCGGTGAACCCCTGACGACGACGATGCGTTCCAGCGCCGGGCTGGCCAGCCGCAGCTCGCGGAACATCTGCAGGTGGTCGAAGTTCCTGAACACACCTGCGGTGAACGCAACCTTGGCTTCGGAACGCTGGAGGATGTAGCCGACCTCGTCGTGGCGATAGATGGGCATGATCGGCACCAGCACCGCGCCGGCTCGGATCGCGGCGAGGTAGATGACGATGAACTCGTTCCAGTTCGGAAGCTGGGCGAGGACGCGGTCTCCCCGCTGTACGCCCATCCGGCGGAGCTCGGCGGCGAGTCGGTAAGCCTGGCCTCGCGCCTGGCCGTAGGTCAGGCGGCCAACACCATCGGTCGCGAGCTCCCGCTCGGGCGCCTCGTCAGTCCAACTATCGAGGAGGTCGAGGAGGATCTCGTCTCCCCACCAACCTTTCTGTCTGAACCGCGCCGCCTGTTCCGCGGTGTACCGGAAGCCAATGCCTGCATCTCTCAGCTGATTGACCATGTGCCCATCTCCATGACTAGAGTCCGAGCCGGTCGGCGATCGCGAGGTAGTGCTGGTCGGCGTTGCCGAGCAGGGTCTCGCTCGCCCAGCTCCGGCGATAGTGAAGGTGGGCATCGTGCTCCCACGTGAACCCGATTCCACCGTGAACCTGGATGGTCTCCGTGGCCACCCATCGATATGCCCGCCCGCAGTAGGCGGCCGCGACGCGCACCGCGACAGGAAACTCGCTGCTGCCCGCCGCGAGGCATGACGCGGCATATCGAGAGGCGGCCCGCGCGAACTCAACGCGCTGAAGCATCTCGACACACCGGTGCGCGATCGCCTGGAAGGAGCCGATCGGCCGGCCGAACTGCTCGCGCTGCTTCGCGTATTCGACGCTCATCTCGAGACAGCTCGCCGCCCCTCCGGCTTCCTCTGCGGCCAGGGCGATGAGGGCGCGGTCCACTGTTGCCGCGACAACATCAGCAGCGCAGCCATCGTCGCCAACCAGCCGTGCGCGGACTCCCGCAAATTTCAGAGCGGCGAGCCTGCGGGTCAGATCAAGGGACTCGAGCGCCTGCGATTCCACGCCCGGGTCAGTCGCATCGACGGCGAACAGGCTGAGGCCCGCATCGGTCTGGGCTGCGACGAGAAGAAGATCGGCGACGTGGCCGTTGAGGACCAATGACTTGGAGCCGTCGAGCACCCAGCCATCGCGGTCGCGCTTGGCGCTGATGCCCGCCTCCGCGACAGCGACCGTGGCGACCGTCGTTCCGGCTGCGATTCCCGGCAGCAGGTCCCGGCACGCCGTCTCGTCGCCGGAGCAGACAAGCGCATTGGTGGCCAGGGCAACTGACGCGAAATACGGCCCCGCATGGAGCGCGCGTCCCATCTCCTCGAACACGATCTGGGCTTCGACCGGACCTTGCCCCAATCCCTCGTATCGCTCCGGGACGAGCAGCGCCTGGAGGCCGAGCTGGTCCGCCATCCGCGACCACATCGAGCGGTCGAAGCCGTCCGGGGTCTCTATCACCCGTCGCGTGTCAGCGGGCGATGAGGTCGCGGCGAGGAACTGGCGGACCGTGCTCCGCAACTCGTCGTGCTCTCCGGTGAGGGCGAGGTCTGGCCGCGTGCTCACCGCGCTCAACTCGGCCTCGGAAGACCAAGCACGCGCTCGGCGATCATGTTCTTCAGCACCTCGTCGGAGCCGCCGCCCAGCCGGTAACCGGGCGCCCCGAGCACGACCGACGTCCACGCGTAGGTGCCCCACTCCCCGGTGTCGGCGATCAGTTTTGGTCCGAGGACGCCGGCGACGAATTCGCCCAGTGCGGCCATGTTGGCGGAGAGGGCGAGCTTGTTGAGCGCGATCTCCGGTCCGGGCGGTTGGCCGGCGCGCGCTCGGTCGGCCATCACCTCCTGTGTGTAGCGGGCGACTCGGAGCTCGGTCACGAGCTCACCGAATGCACGCCTCACCAGTGGGTCATCCGCGACACCGGCGTGGCGCACCAGCTCCATCAGCCTTTCCGTGGACAGAATCCCGGCACCACCGAACGAGCTGTGTCCCATTGCGCTGCGTTCGAAGGAAAGGGTGGTCAGCGCGACGCGCCAGCCTTCACCCACCGCGCCCAATCGAGCGCTGTCGGGCACCTCAACGCCGTCGAGGAAGACCTCGTTGAAGGCGGCGCCACCGGTCATCTGCCGGAGCGGCCGCACGGTCACCCCGGGCGCGTGCATGTCGACGAGAAACGCGGTGAGGTTGTGATGACGTGGACCCGGCTCCGTCTGGCAGATGATCTCGCCGACGTCGGCAAGGTGCGCCCCTGAGGTCCACACTTTCTGACCGGTGACGAGCCAGCGATCGCCGTGAGCGATCGCCTTGGTTCGAATCGCCGCGAGGTCGGATCCGGCCCCGGGTTCGCTGAACAACTGGCAGGCGATCAGGTCGCCGCGATAGAGGGCGGGAAGATACTCGAGCTTCTGCCGCTCATCCGCGTGACGCAGGATCGTGGGCGCGATCATGCCCAGGCTCACCGTCAGAGCCGCATCGCCGGGGACTTCGAACTTACGGGTCAGCCGGCTGAAGGCGGCCTCGTAGCTTCGCGGCAGCCCTGCGCCGCCGTACGCTGTCGGGCCCGAGATCCACGCCAAGCCCGCAGACCAAAGGGCGGCGCGCCAGGCGCGAATGCGGGGAAGCGCCTCGGCCTCCTCGGTTGGGTCGGGCTCCTGGAACACGCGCACCTCGTCGCTGCCCTCACCCCACTTGAATCGGCTCCGCTCCTCGGAAGCAACGCGCGGGTAGCGTGATTCGAGGAACGCCTCCGCGCGGGCGAGGAACTCTTCGAGCGACGGTTGATCACTCATTGCTCACCCTGCGGGCGCGGTGGGCCGCCGGCGACACGGATCCATCTCGCGTGGGCAGCGCGACCACTGCGGTACCGGGCATCACCGTTTCGCCTCGCTGGTTGCGCGCGGTGGTGCGAATGCGCACGACGTGCTCGCCGTCGGAGTCGACGCTCTTTTCGGTGACTTCGCCCGTCAGCTCGATGACGTCGGAGAGGTAGACGAACTTTCGGTACTGCGCCTGGCACTCTTTGATCCAGCCGTCGTCACCGCACCAATGGGTCAGGTGATGGATCTGCCAGCTCTGGCGCTGGAAACCGACGTCGTACTGGTACTCGGCGCTCATCGCATTCGCCGCCTGCAGGTTGTAGTGCACCGAATAGATCGGCTCGAGCGCAGAGGTGACCGGGTCGCGAAATGACCACGCGGAGTGAGCCTTGTAGTCGTGCAGGGCGGCGGCGTGCGCCTTCAGTCGCGGGATCGGCGTGCCACCACCAGCGACGAAAGCGATCTCGTCTGTCAACCCGATGGGCCCCTTGGTGACGACATCGAGCTGATCTCCGAGCTTGACGTCCTCCCAGAACCTCGGGTCGGCTCCGCGCGGCGTCTCGGCCAGGACCCGCGCCTCGATCTCGGCAAGCTCGGCCGCAGTCCATCGATGAGGAAGCGCCGGCTTGGTGTGTTCCCCGCCAGCCCGGCGGCGTGCGGCAGATCCGCGTTCGAAGTTGATGACGTGCCACTGGATGGTGGCGATCCTCTCGCCCATTTGGTTCGTATAGGTATTCGTGAAGTGGTCGGTCACGGTGCGGCCGGCGAAGCTGCTGGGCGAGGGTCCGTCGAAGCCGTCATACACGCACGACGCCTCCACAGCATCGCCCCAATAGACGGGCCGCTCGAAGCTCAGCTGAGACTCCGAGTGAAATGAGCCGAGACCCGACCAGCCGAACTGGATGCCGGAAAAGCAGCCGATGACGAACGAAGGCGGAGCCACCGGCCCACCGAATGGGGAGCGTTTGCCGTAGTCCGCATCGGTCCACAGCGGGTTGATGTCCCCGATGCCGCCGGCGAACTTGGCGACCGCGATCCGCGAAGCGACGTCGTTGTTCACCGAGTGATCGATCCGGAGCCGGGCGCCGGTCTTGGCCCGCATCGCCGCGAGCATCGCCTCGTCGAGCTCCGCCTGCGGCATCAAGGCCACTTGCTCTTCGGCCATGGCAATACTCTAGCACACGATTGTTGATTACTAGAGTATTATTTCCCGAGGTGCGCGACGTAGTTTTTGATTGGGGCATCGAGGTCGCCCGCTCCGGCGGGCCGATCTCATTCCTGCAGTACTCGCCCCGGCGGCGCCAGGTGGCGGAGCTGCTCCTCGATGCGGAGCGCTGGCGGGATCGCGTCCATTTAATACAGGGCAGCCGCCGGTTGACGTTTGGCGACCTCTTTCTGGCCTCCAGCCGCGCGGCCGGGAAGCTGGTCGAGCGGGGCCTGAAGTCCGGCGACCGGCTGCTCCTGCTCGCTCCCAACTCGCCCGAGTGGGTGACGGCGTTCTGGGCCGGCATTCGGGCCGGTGCCATCGTCACTCTGGGAAACGGATGGTGGAATCGCGCCGAGGCTGAGCATGCAGTCGAGCTGGTTCAACCCTCGGTGGTGATCGCCGACGAGAAGCGCCGTGAGCTACTGCCTTCGAGCCTGACTGACAACCAGGTCGTCCTCGTGGATCAGGTTCGGCGCTGGGGCGAGGCGGACTCGATCCCAACACCCGTGGCAGCCGGTGGTGACGAGAACGACGCGGCCGTGATCGTCTTCACCGCCGGCACCACCGGCGACCCCAAGGCCGCCGTGCTCGCCCATCGCTCGGTGATCGCCAACCTGCACAGCCTGCTGCTGATATCCGGCCGCTTGCCGCAGCAGCTCGATCCCGAAAGGCGCGGTGCCGTGATCCTGCAGAGCGGCCCCATGTTCCACATCGGCGGAATCCAGGCTCTGCTGCTGGCGATGCTGTGCGGTCACTCGATGGTTTTCCTCGAGGGACGTTTTGACGCCGGCCAGGTGCTCGACCTGATCGAGCGCGAACACGTCACGGTCTGGGGCGCGGTGCCGACCATGGCGTTCCGGGTACTGGAGCATCCATCGCTGCCCGGTCGCGACCTGAGCGCGGTGCGTTCGATATCGCTTGGGGGTGCTGCAGTTCAGCCCGAACTCACCGCCCGGCTCAGGCGCGCTTTCACCGGAGCCGATCGCGGGCTTTCGACGATCTACGGAATGACCGAGACCGGCGGAACTGTGGCCTCCGCGTCGGGACGGCTCATGGCCGAGCATCCCCGGACATCGGGCAAGCCGACGCCCGTGTCCGAACTTCGAATCAACTCGCCTCAGCCTGGCGGCGAAGGCGAGATCCTGGTCCGCACGCCGGGGCAGATGCTCGGGTACTGGGGCCAGCCCCAGGCCGACATCATCGATGGCGAAGGCTGGGTGCATACCGGCGACCTTGGGCGCATCGAGGATGGCCTCCTGTATGTGACCGGCCGCTCCAAGGACATCATCATCCGGGGCGGCGAGAACATCGCCAGCGCCCACGTCGAGTCGGCGCTTCTGCGCCACCCGGCGGTCAGGAATGCAGCCGTGGTGGCGCGGCCCGACGCCGACCTCGGTGAGCGCGTTGGAGCGGCGATCGAGCTCGACCCGTCCACGCCAGTGACTGCTCAGGATCTGGCCGAGTTCGGACGCACGCACCTCGCCAACCACGAGGTGCCGACCGATTGGTGGCTCATGACCGACCAGCTCCCGATGACCGAGGCCGGCAAGGTCGACAAGCGAAAGCTGACCGCGAACTGGCCGTCCGGTCTGGAGGTCAGGACGGATTCCCAGCCCGCAAAGCCCCCGCCACCTCGATGAGGCGATGCCGCACCGCGGCTGCATGCTCCACCGCCGACTCCCAGCTCTCGGCCACGGCCAGCACGGAGAAGTCCCGGCAACCGGCTTCGACATAGGGAAGCAGGGCCTCGGCCACCACAGCGGGTGTGCCGGCGTAGGTCAGGTTGCGGAAGTCTTCGTAGGGACGTGAGTAGAGGCGCTCGAGAGCTGCGGCAAGCCGCTCTCGCGCGCGTTCGCTATCGCGGTCCAGACCGCACCAAACGCTGAGGGTGGGGCTGATCGAGAGCTGCCGGCCGGCTGACGCGGCGAGCTCGTTGATCCGCTCGACCGAATCTCCAAAGCGACGCGGCGACACGAACATGGGAAGCCAACCGTCGCCGAGCATGGCGGCCCGCCTGAGCGCCGCCTCCGAGCGCCCGCCCACGACAACCTGTATCGCCGGAGACGGGATGGGCAGCACGAGCGCCTGCCGCAGCTTGAAGAAGTCGCCGTCGAAGTCGATCGGTTCTCCGCTCGCGAGCAGCCGCAGCACGCGAATCGACTCGTCCAGGCGCCGTCCTCGCGTCCTGGGATCGACTCCGGCGTTCACGACCTCCATGCGATCCTCGCCACCGGCGCCGACGCCGAGCACCAGCCGCCCGGGCGCGACCTGGGCGATCGACGACAGCTGTCGGGCGACGGCCAGCGGATGGCGCAGCGCTAGCTGATAGACGCTTATGAGGACGGGCAGGGTGGGGTGCGCCGCCAGCGCGAATGCGGCCGAAACGATCCCGTCGAAGCCCTGCCCACCCTGGAAGCTCAGGTGGTCTCCGACCACCAGGAAGTCCAGTCCCGACTCCGCGGCCCGCTCGAGGAGACGTCGAGATGCTTCCGGTGGCTGCCCGAGGATCGAGTCGTGAACGTCGAGACCGACCCTGATCACCGCACGGCCGCAGATGAGCGGCGCTGCTCAGCCGCGATGACGCGCTTCTGGATCTCGGCGGTACCATCCGCGATCAGGTAGGCCATAACGTCGCGATAGCGCTGCTGGAGCGGAAGCTCGGCCGAGTAGCCGAGGTGGCCGTGGACCCTCATCGACGCCTCGATGGCATCCTTGGCGACCACCGGCGGCCACCACTTGCTCATGGAAGCGACCGCTGTATGTGGCCGGCCGGTGGCTCGGAGCCATAAAGCGCGGTAGCACAGCCACCGTGCCGCCTCCAGGTAGGTTGCACGCTCGGCGAGCGGAAACGACACGCCCTGGAAGTCGTGGATCGGCTGCCCGAAGGCTTTACGCTCGCTCGCAAACGCGACAGCTTCGTCGAGGCTCGCCCTGGCGGCGCCGAGGCACAGCAGGCCGAGCGCGGGGCGGCTGAAGTCGAAGTAGTGCATCACGCCGGCGAAGCCGCTCCCCTCCTCCCCGATCAGCGAATCCTTGGGCACGAACGCCCCATCCAGATTGATCGAGCCCCATCCCAGGGGCAGGCAGCCCATGCCCAGCGTCGGCGTGCGAGTGACGCCCGCCGCGTCGAGGGCCACGACGAAGCAGCTCACCCCTGACGAACGCGTCGACCCCGGCGCGCGGGCGTAGACGAGCGCCGCCGCCGCGTTCATCGCCCAGGTGATCGCCGTCTTCTCACCGCTGAGCCGCCAGCCGCCCGGTACAGGCTCGGCGATCGTCCCCAGCGCCGCGGCATCCGAGCCCGAGCCGGGCTCGGTGAGGGCGATGGCCACCGTGCATTCACCTCTGATCAGCGGTGCCAGGTATTGCTGCCGTACCGCTTCCGAACCACGCGCCAGCTGCGATCCGATCAGCCCGACCTGCACCGGCGCGGCCGCGACGTTCACGTCTCCCTCCGCCAGCGTCTCGGCGGCAAGGCCGAGCAGGATCGGATCCTCCACGCCGGTTCCGCCGTACTCCTCGGGAAGCCCAATGCCAAGCACGCCCATGGAGCCCAGCCGGCGTTGAACGTCCCAGGGGAATTCGGTCTTGCTTGCGCGCTCGCGATAGCCGGGCCGCAGCACGTCGCGCGCGAATTGAGCGAGGCCGCGGCGGAAGTCCTCCTGCTCCTCGGTGAACGCGAAGGAGATCAAACCGGCCGGGTCTTCCGGATCGACTCGACAAACATCTTGAGCTCGTCGCCGAGGTGCCTTGGAACAATGGCTCCATCGAGGTTGAAGATCTCATCGAGACGGTCGCGCACCGATTCCGCGGTCAGATCGCGCTCGGTGACTCCCCGGGTGACCGAGGTGACCACGGCCGAGACGTGGCCGCCGCCGACCGAAAGGATTTGACCGTTGATGCGGCAATCGCGATGGCAGAGGTAGGCGACCACCGGAGAGACCTGCTCGGGAGCGAGAAGCTCGCCGTTCTCGCCGAGGAGGTCCTGAGTCATCCTCGTCGATGCCATCGGTGAGATCGCGTTGACCGAGACACCGACCTTCCGGCCTTCGACGGCCAGCGACCGTGTGAGCCCGACCAGCCCGGCTTTCGCCGCCCCGTAGTTGGCCTGGCCGAAGTTGCCGAACAGTCCGGACGCCGAGGTCGTGTTGACGATCCGCCCGTAGGCGGCGGCGCGAAGGTGACGCCACGCCGGGATAGTGACGTTGAAGGCCCCGGTGAGGTGGACGAGGAGAACAGCCTCGATCAGGTCTGGCGTGAGGTTGTGAAACGCCTTGTCGCGCAGGATCCCCGCGTTGTTGACGACGATGGCGAGACTGCCGTACTCGTCGAGCGCCTCCTGGACGATCCGTTCGCCCCCTTCCGCGGTGGTCACGTTGTCGTGGTTGGCAACAGCCATACCGCCGGCCGCGCGGATTTCTTCGACCACCTGCGCCGCCGGATCTGAATCCCCGCCCAGGTCGTTCACCACCACCCGCGCACCCCGCCGGGCCAACTCCAGGGCGTGGCACCGCCCGAGACCGCGGCCGGCGCCGGTCACGATCGCAACGTCGCCATCGAAATGGAGCACCGCAGCGGTTGTTGCCATGTCAGACCATCGTGAATCCGCCGCTGACGCTGAGGACCTGCCCAGTGATCCACGAGGACAGCGGCGAGGCGAAGAACAGCACTGCGTTGGCGATGTCCTGGGGTTCGCCGATCCGGCCCATCGGATATGCGCGCGCCAGCTTCTCGGGGCCACCCGCCGCCTTGATGAACGCCGAACCGCCCGGTGTAGACGTGGTGCCGGGAGAGACGCCGTTAACCGTCACACCGTCGCGGCCGACCTCCTTGGCAAGGCTCTTGGTCAGTCCGATCAGCCCTGCTTTGGCAGCGGCATAGACGCTCATGAAACGCTCCCCCGTGCGGGCCGAATCAGAGATGGTGTTGATGACCCGGCCGCGCCGCTCGATCACATCGGGCAGCGCCGCGCGCGTCACGTTGATCGTGCCGACCAGGGTCACGCCGATCACGCGATCCACCTCTTCTGGAGTCGTGTCTTTGAACTCCTTGACCACCCACGTCGCCGCGTTGTTGACGAGGATCGAGATCGGGCCGAGCTCCGCGTGCAGCCGCGAGATGGCGGCCTGGATCGAGGCCGGGTCTCCGATGTCCATCTGGATCGGGAGGGCCTTTCCGCCTGCGCCGCAGATGGCGTCTGCGACGCGGGTCGCCGATTCACTGGACAAATCCGCGACAGCGACGCCGGCCCCCGCCTGGGCGAGCATGTTTGCGATCGCCTCTCCGATGCCGCTGCCGGCGCCGGTGACCAGCGCCACCTCGCCTGACAGATCAACCGTGATGCTCATCGATGTCCTCAGTGAGATTGGTGATGCTTGGCAAAGTCCGGTTCTCGCTTTTCGGCAAATGCGGCCGCGCCTTCTCTGGCTTCATCGGTCTCCAAAAAGACGTTGAGACCGTCTTCGGACAGCAGCGAGAGCCCGCCCTGGTGGTCGGTGTCGGCGTTGAACGAGTGCTTGAGGAAGCGCAGGGCGGTCGGGCTGTAGCGCGCGATCGTCCGGCCCCACTCTTTCGCCGACTCGAGCAGCTTGTCACCCAGTACGACCTTGTTGACAAGGCCCCAGCGCTCGGCATCGGTCGCCGAGTACTGATCCAGCAAGAACCAGATCTCTCGGGCGCGCTTCTCGCCCACGACCCGAGCGAGGTAGGCGGAGCCGAAGCCCCCATCGAACGACCCGACGCGCGGCCCGGCCTGTCCAAACCTGGCGTGCTCGGCGGCGATCGAAAGGTCGCACAGCACGTGCAGCACGTGCCCACCTCCGATGGCAAGCCCGTTTACCGCTGCGATCACTGGCTTGGGCACATCGCGAACGAGCCGATGGAAGTAGGTGATCTCGAAGAGCCCGTTCGACGTTGGCCCGTAGTCGCCGGTCTCGTTCCTCTGCTTGACGTCGCCCCCAACACAGAAGGCGCGGTCGCCCTGGCCGGTGAGGATGATTGCGCGAACATCCTCATCTGCCCACGCACGCTTGAAAGCGTGGATCAGCTCCTCGATCGTCTTGGCGCGAAAGGCGTTGAGCCTGTTTGGACGGTTGATGGTGACGACGGCCATCGGGCCGTCGACCTCGTAAAGCAGGTCTTCGTAATCCATTCGCGCCTCCTTCAGCCCGCTCGCTCGAGCAGCGTGCCGGTTCCCAGCCCGCCGCCGCAGCACATAGTCACCAGCGCGTAGCGGCCGCCAGTTCGCTGCAGCTCGTGGACGGCTTTGGTCACGAGGACGGCGCCGGTCGCGCCGAGGGGATGACCAAGCGCGATGGCGCCGCCGTTGGGATTCACGCGGTTCAGATCGGCATCGACCTCGTCCGCCCAGGAGAGCACGATCGACGCGAACGCCTCGTTGATCTCGACCAGGTCGATGTCGCTCATGGCGAGATGGTTCCGCCGCAGCAGCTGCGGCGTGACCTCGTGTGGACCGGTGAGCATCATGACCGGGTCGACGCCGATGAGCATCGAGTCGACCACGCGCGCCTTCGGCTCGAGACCGTGCTGCGTCGCCCAGCGCTCGCTGACCAGCAATAGCGCCGCGGCCCCGTCCGAGATCTGGGACGCGGTGCCGGCGGTGTGGATGCCGTCAGGCACCACGGGCTGCAGATGGGACAGAGCCTCGAGGCTCGTCTCGCGCAGGCCCTCGTCCTTCAGCACCGTAGTCGTGTCAGTTTCGACCGGCACGATCTGCCCGCCGAAGCGGTTCTCGGTCCACGCGGCGGCCGCACGCTGTTGCGACAGCAGGCCGAACTCATCGGCTCGCTCACGGCTCACGTCCCATTTCTTGGCGATTGCTTCTGCCGCCTGGAATTGGTTCAGGAACTGGTAGCGCTCGAGGTACTCGGGCGGAACAGGCCGACCGAGCGCGAGCTCCTTCTTGTAGTTGGAGCCGATCGGGATCCGGCTCATGGATTCGACCCCGCAGGCGATCACAACGTCGGCCAGGCCGCCGGCGATCAGGCCCGAGGCCAGCGTGGAGGCTTGCTGGGAGGAGCCGCACTGCGCGTCCACCGTGGAGACCCCCACCAGCTCAGGAAGGCCCGACGCCAGCCACGCGGTGCGCCCGACGTTGTACGACTGCTCACCCACCTGGCTCACGCACCCGGCGATGACCTGCTGGACCTGGCCACCGTCCACGCCGGTGCGAGCGAGGAGCTCCCTGAGGACCCGGCCAAGGAGCACCGCTGGGTGGACGCCGGCAAGGGCCCCGTTACGCCGGCCGACGGGCGTTCGGACCGCATCGACCACCAGGACTTGCTCCATTGCTCAATAATAGAGCACTAGAGTATTTTCGGCAACTGCTCTTTTTTGTGAAAGCCAGCCACCTGGGGGGCGGCGCCGTTCTCGGGCCGGGCGGCGTCGCTTCTGTAGCGGGCGCTGGATCAGGGTCTGGCCAGGTCGGCAGGGCGGCCGCTCGCCCGGCCGCTCGTCGCCGTTCTCCGACGCACGACACGACCCGGATCAAGCAATGTCCGCCTTCCCGATCAACTGCTGAGGCAGGAGAATGGGTTGATGGCGAACAAGCTGGCGGTGATGGCAGACTCAGCCTCGGACTACGAGCGGCTTGGCCTGTCGCCCACCGCGATCGCGCCATGGGAGGACGGGAAGCGCACCGACGACTCGGCCGGTACTTACGAATGGTGGTACTTCGACGCGCACCTGGCCGACGGAGCGAAGGTCGTCGCGTCGTTCATGAACAAGATGGACCTCGCGGCGCCGAAGTCGTTGGCGCCGGTGCTTCGACTGAACCTTGACCTCCCCGACGGCCGCCACTTTGAAAAGCTGGTGCACTACCAACCCAGCGATTGGTCGGCTGCCAAAGACCATGCTGATGTTCACCTGGGCAAGAACCGATTCACGGGTGACCTGCACACGTATCGGATCGAGGCGACCGCAGAGGAGATCTCAATCGATGTCACCTTGACGGGTGAAGTTCCGCCGTGGCGCCCATCAACGGGCTACATGCTGTTCGGCTCGGATCGGTCGATGGAATTTGCATGGTTACCCTCGGTGCCCCAGGGCAAGGTAACTGGGTCGTACTCGATCAATGGCGAGCGCCACGAGACCAAAGGGGTCGGGTACCACGACCACAACTGGGGCAATGTCGGACTCATGAAGGTGGTGCACGACTGGTACTGGGCTCGCGGTGAGGCCGGCCCTTACACGGTCATCGCTTCCTACATCACAGCATCCGAGCAGTTCGGTTTCGAGCCGATTCCCATCTTCATGCTTGCCCGCGACAACGTCCTAGTCGGCGACGACCCGGCCAAGGTCATATTCGAGCGGGAGGGGATCTACACCGATCAGAAGACCGGCAAGCCAGTTGCAGCGACGACGCGGTACACGTATCAGGACGGCGAGGATCGGTACATCGTGTCGTTCACGCGCACTCACGACTTGTCCGCCAACCGGATGGTTGACACGATCAAAGGCGTCAAACGGATCGCCGCCAAGCTGATGCACTTCGACGGCGCCTACTTGCGATTCGTCGGTGATCTCCAGATCTCAAGGTATCGCGCTGGTGAACTGGTCGAGACACACAAAGACGACGCGATCTGGGAGCTCATGTACTTCGGCCATCCCCGCTAATTCGACGAGGAACGTCGCGGGTCGAGGACCCGGGTTTGACCCCACGGGCCTCACGGTCCTGTCCTGTGCGTCCGCCGGCTTGGGACGCTGCGTGGCCACCGGTCGCTGTCCTGCGATCTCAATTTGCTCCACGACAACAGCGTTTACACCGCCTCGGTTTGGTTGCTCCGTGGGAAATCGTGATCCAGCTGTGTGCCGCTGACTCCAGAGAGTGAATCGCCCTGGGTTTCCTGGAGACTTCCCCGTTTGGTTTCACGCCACGGCTGACGCCGTGCGCACCCGATAGTAGGTCGACTCAAACTCTGCTGGTGGCACATCTCCGATGGAGCTGTGAAGGCGGCGCTGGTTGTACCACTCGACCCAGCGCGCAGTCGCCAGCTCGAGCTGCTCAAATGAGCGCCACGGTCCTTGCTTGCGAATGAGCTCGGTCTTGTAGAGACCGATGACGGACTCGGCCAGCGCATTGTCATAGGAATCGCCGCGCGACCCGACGGAGCAGACCGCGCCGGCGTCGGCGAGGCGTTCGGTGTAGCGAATTGCGAGGTACTGGACCCCGCGGTCGGAGTGATGGACCAAACCCTTGAGGTCGGTCTTGCCCCTTGACCAGATAGCCATCTCCAAGGCGTCGAGCGCAAGCTCTGCTCGCAAAGTGGTCGAGACCTTCCAACCCACGATGTAGCGACTGAAGACGTCGGTGACGAAGGCCGTGTAGACGACACCGGGCCAGGTGCTGACGTAGGTGAGGTCGGCGACCCATAGCCGGTTGGGTGCCGTCGCGCTGAAGTCTCGGTCGACCAGGTCGGCCGGCCGGGAATCAACCTGGGAGGGAATCGTGGTCCGCCAGGTCTTGCCCCGGACCGCTCCCTCGAGTTCGAGTTCAGCCATCAGCCGGCCCACACGGTCGCGACCGACCTCGATGCCTTCACGCCTCAGCTGCTTCCAGACCTTCTCGGTGCCGTAGACGTCGAAGTTCTCCTTGTGTACGCGGGCGATCGCGACCTTGAGACTACGGTCGCGCAGCTGGCGAGGCGATGGTGGCCGTGACAGTGCCGCGTAATAAGTTGATGGGGCGACCTGCAGCGTGTCGCAGATCGGCTCGACCCCGAACCGGTCCCGGTGTTCGTTGATGAAGCTCACTACTTCGGCAGTCGAGGGTCGAGCTCCCTCGCGAAGAAAGCCGACGCCGCCTTGAGGATCTCGTTGGCTCGCCGGAGCTCGCGAACCTCCTTCTCCAGCTCAGCGATGCGCTGCTGGTCCTTGGTCGTCACTCCAGGGCGCTGACCATTGTCGATCTCGGCTTGCTTGACCCAGTGACGTAACGTCTCCGAGCCGAGTCCCAGCTGCACTGCGATTCGCGTCACCACACCGTGACGCTCGCCGGTCTCCTTCATTGTCTCCTGGACCATGCGTACCGCTCGTTCTCTCAGCTCAGCTGGATGTTGGTGTCCCGATCCATGCTTGGGCGTCTGCTGCTTCGATGCTGACATGGGCTACATCCTCCCAAAGAATGCAGCCTCCACCAAACCCAGGGCAGTTCAGAGACTCGGAAATTGCCGATTTTGAATACAAAATTGGTCGGGGGCCCGGGATTTGAACCCGGGGCCTCACGGTCCCGAACCGTCTTGGTTGCGTGTCCTCGCGTGTCCTACCAGATCCGCAAGGGCCCTCGCGATCTCGAATGCGACCTCCTTAATGTCCTCGCGTGACCTCCTCGTACCGGCCGGTTCCGGGAATGCGTGATACGGCCGTGATACGGCGGGTGGCCAGATCAGACAAAACAGAGTGTCAAAAACACCGCTCAATTTCGGTCGCGCTGGGCTCGAACCGGCGGTACCTCACACGCGGGCCTGCCGCCTCTGCTCGGTAAGAGTCTTTTCGAATGCAGGATCGAGGCCAAGCGCCGCATACACCTGCTTCATTCCCGCCAGCGCGTCCGCCCGCTGCCGAGAATCCGCCATCGCCTTTCTGTCGATCTTCGCCGCCACGTCCCAAAGGAACTCGAAATGAAGAATTGCGCGGCGGACTGCCCCCACCTGGTCCTCGGTGTATGGGTAAAGGTCGTATCCGACTATCTCGCCGTGCGCGCCGTAGTCAACGTCCTGTAGGACCATCAGCAGCTCGACCGTTTGCATGAAGAAATTGGTGCCGACGATGTTGTCGTCGTCGAAGGTCCCCCATCCGTCGTTGGCGTGTTGATGCCCTAGCCTGCCCTCGGCCGCGAGCAGATCGGCGTATTCGGCAAGGTTCTCTCCGTTCATGATCAGGTGCTGCCAGTCCATGTTCACGAGCAAGCGGGAGGTATCGACGCCAAGCTCCTTCACCTTCGTGATCACGAAGAGGGTCATCCCGATATTGCGCATCAGGATCTTCATGGCGGGTTCGGAGTTCTTGTGCTCGAGGAACACCTTCACATTTCTCTCGGCGGCGTGAGCAGTGATCTCAGCGACGGCGTCCACAAATCGCTTCCAGATCTCGGCGTACGGCCTCTGGAACGGGTAGTTGTAACCCTCGGATCCGGGCCAGATGATGAAGCTGGCGCCGATTTGAGTCGCCAGTTCCACCCCCTTTTTGTTGGAGTCGATAGCACGCCTTCGCAGGCTCTCATCCGGGTTGACTAACGAGCCCAATGCATACGTGGGATCGGGGTGGAGGCCTGAGGCGATCACCGGTAGCGTCATCCGGTGGTCCTTGAGCACGTCGATGATTCCATCGACGTTGTCCTCGTTGACTTCTCCGGGATAGTGATACTCGAGGCCGTCCAGGAGGTCGTGCAGCCCGTCTGTCGCGCGTTTGGTCTTCTCGACCATCGATTCACGACCGGCATCCGGGTGGTAGCCGGGTGGCACAAAGCGGGTGACGTTGGGGCCTAGCGCCCAAATCCCTAGCGAGTTCTTGACCCTCTTCATGACACGGGACCTCCGTGATTGATGGCTTTTGGGGCTGCTGCTCGACCGCACCGCCAAGACTAGCGTGTATGTTTGGTCCACGTGAACGTTCACGGATTGCCAGCGACGGCGTATCGATACCCAACCTCGTCGATACGCCGAAGCCAGAACCGAGTCGGAGGATTGCGAGCCAACCCAGATGGAGATTGACCTCAAGCAGGTCCCGTTCAGTCGGCGAGGCACCTATTTCGCGATCTCGCGGCTCGACAGTCGCCCCGGTACCGCGGATGGCCTTTATCTAAGAACGGTGCACGGCGACGCAATGACGAAAGAGATATTTGGTCTTTCCCTCCACGACAGCTCAGGATCAGTCCCTTTTGTCGAACGAGCGTCGCCCGAGAAGATCGAACTCATCGCCGAATCAGGTTTGATCGAAGGCTGCATTCCTGCCACCACCCAAGTGCTGTTCCGTGGCCGCGACGTTGGCATGGAACTCAAGGGGTTGTTGAAGAGTGATTACGACCTGATCGTGCAAACTGGGCCAAAACGCTGGCAGTACGTCTGCCACGCATCCAACATCAACCTGATGATCACGGCGCTCGAAGGCGAAATCAATGTGTCGGCTAGTTGGACCGGCATCAAGAACGACAGTCTCGAGCTCGCGGTGCTTCCTTCGAAGGAGACCGGACAGTTCCTTGTTTCGATAGACGAGTTCACCACCAGCTTCGAAGCTCCAGTTCGAACGGAGACGTTTGACGCTGCCGTACGGTCGGCTCGCGGCGACTTTGATGCCTGGAAGGAGCTCGCGCCGCCCGTCTCGTCACAGTACGAGGACGCTCGTTCGCTCGCCGCCTATGTCTGTTGGAGTTCGATTGTGGCGCCGAACGGCTTGGTCCACCGACAGTCCATGTTCATGTCGAAGAACTGGATGACCAACGTATGGAGTTGGGATCATTGTTTCAACGCAATGGCGCTCACTGCCGACGTTCCAGCGGCGGTCGACCAGTTCATGACGATGTTCGACAACCAGGACGAATACGGAGCGCTTCCCGACTATTTCAACGACGCTGCCATCTCCAGGAATTTCAGCAAGCCCCCGGTTCACGGGTGGGCACTGGAATGGCTTATGCGACACGCGGAGCTTGATGACTCCTTTCTGGCTGACGCCTATCAAGCACTGACCGGATGGACCAATTGGTGGTTCACCTACCGCGACTACGACGGCGACGGATTCCCTCAGTACAACCATGGCAACGACTCCGGCTGGGACAACAGCACCGCGTTTCGGCAGTTCGTGCCCATCGAGAGTCCGGATCAAATGGCCTTCCTCGTCATTCAGATGGAGGTTCTTGCCACGCTTGCCGGCCGCCTTGGCCGGCCCGCGGATCAGGCGTCATGGGCGGCCCGCTCGACTCGATTCCTTGCCAGATTTCTGGGGGAGTTCTGGGTCGATGGCCGCTTTATTGCGCGGCACGCGATCACGCATGAGCATGTGAGTTGCGACAGCCTTCTGATGTATATCCCTCTCGTGCTCGGTAAAAGGCTCCCGCCTGCAATCTTCGATGCTCTCGCAGACGGCCTCAGCCAGAACGGATTCGTCACGGCTTTTGGTTTGGCCACGGAGAGCCCCCGGAGTCAGTACTACGAGGCCGACGGCTACTGGCGAGGACCTGTGTGGGCACCGTCGACCATGATCATCGTCGACGGGTTGTTTCGCGGTGGTCGTGAGCAATTGGCAAGGGACATAGCGCGTCGATTTTGCTCGACGGTGGCTCGCGGCGGAATGGCGGAGAACTTCGATGCCCTCAGCGGAGATGGTCTACGCGATCGCGCCTACACCTGGACCGCCAGCGTCTTTCTCGTTCTGGCGAGCGCATATGCGAGTGCAGGAGGCGATTAGCCAATGACCGCTGGGCACCCGTCGAAGCGCGCCGGAATCGTCGACGTCGCCAAGATGGCCGGCGTCTCGCGCCAAACCGTTACGCGAGCAGTAAACGATATGGACGGAATCAGTTCGGAAACGAAAGCGCGAGTCCTGGCGGCCGCAAAAACACTCGGCTACCGCCCAAGCCGTTTCGGCCGAGGGCTCGTGAATAACGGCACGCCCTCGCTTGGTCTGGTCATCACCGACCTGACCAACCCCTACTTTGCCTATCTCGCCTCCAGCATTGCGAAACTCGCCACGCAGCATGGGTGGGCGCTGCTGCTCATGGAGAATTCCCCCAGCGACGTCGGCAGCAATCAGCGTCTGCGGGAATTCTCCCTCCAGGTTGACGCGGTCATAGGTTATTTGGACATGACGGCTGAGATCATCAACGACACATTTCGCGACATGCCGGTTGTCACCCTTAACGACGAGCTCAAGCACGGATGGTGGGCGTCAGTAGAGATTGATTTCGACCCGGGCATGCATAGCGTGCTCGAGCACCTGCGCTCGAACGGTCGGCATCGTGTCGTCATGGTCGACAGACCGGTCAATGGTGGACCGTCGGCTCGTGCGCGCAGCTACAAGCGCCAATCGGCCCTCGTCGGCATCGAGACCGACATCTATTCAGCTGATGCGGACGGGCTTGCCGAGATAGAGATGGGAAGAATCGTTGCGGACAAGCTGCTCGCTCGACACGAGCTGCCGGATGCGGTCATCTGCTACAACGATGCCGTGGCTATTGGGCTGTTGAAGCAGTTCCAGCTAGCCGGACTTGCCGTCCCACAGGATTGCGCGATCGTCGGGATTGATGGCCTCGCAATTGGGACACTGGTGACCCCCGAACTCACGACGTTGAGCCTCGACGTTTCTGAAGTGGCCAACAGCGCGGTGGACATGATTCTCGCCATGGTCGAGAGCCGTCGCCCGATGAGCGAAGACGATATGCGCCGCACGGTCTCCAATTCACTCGTTTTGCGCGGATCCGCATAGGGCGAGTCGAGCAGTCAGCCCTGGCGGCCACCACGATCCATGACGGTTGGCTCCCCCCCGGCTCAGCGACTCCAATCCGCAGTTGACAATCCGTCAGGCCCTGTGTAAGCTCGGCCCGTCTCCCATCGTGAACGTTCACGAAATCTAAACCGTGAACGTTCACGACACACAGAAGGCATGGGCAAAAAAGGAGCTCATCACAATGAAAAAGTCAAAGGTCGCGACCGCTGCCGCCAGCGTGGCGATGTTATCCCTAGCCCTGATGGGCTGTGGGTCGGGGGGATCGACCAGCAACGCGACGATGGGGCTGGCCCTCACCGTCGAGGACTATTACACCTGGTCTACGGGCCAGGTTATGGACTCGATCTACCAGTCCTGCGCCGCTGCGCAAGGCGACACCATCACTTCGACTCACGTTGACGGCGCTGGACTGATTGCCAAGGTTCTCCAGCAGGGGTCCTCCAAGACGCTGCCCGATGTGCTGATGCTCGACAACCCTGATGTTCAGCAGATTGCGTCTTCCGGTGCCCTCGCGCCTCTGAACGACTACGGAATCAACGCCAATGGCTTCGCACCCGCAGTGGCCGGCGCTACCACGTACCAGAGCAAACTCTACGGTCTCGCACCAGCAGTCAATTCGCTCGGCCTCTACTACAACGCCGACATGTTCAAGGCCGCCGGTATCACTACGCCGCCAGCAACGTGGGCCGACTTCGCGACGGATGCTGCGAAACTCACGAAGCCCGGGCGCTACGGTTTTGCGATGGCTGCAATCGGCACGTACGAGGGAACGTGGCAGTTCATGCCCTGGATGTGGAGCAACGGCGGCAGCGAAAAGAACATCAACACGCCGGAAACGGCCCAGGCTTTGCAGTTCTTGACTGACCTTATTAATAGCGGTTCGATGTCGAAGAGCGTTGTCACCTGGGGTCAGGACGATGCCATTAGTCAGTTCACGGCGGGTAAAGCCGCGATGGTCGAGGGCGGATCCTGGAACGTAGGAGCTTTCAGCAAGATCAGCGGCCTTAACTGGGCCGCTGTCCCGATTCCGACTCAAACCGCAGGCCAGAACCACGTCGCGCCGCTGGGTGGTGAGGCATACACCGTTTCACAGACTGGAAACGCGAACAAGATGGCTGCTGCTGCCAAGATTGTTCAGTGCATTAGCAGCCCCGCGAACCAGGAGCTGCTTGCACAGCAGACCGGTGCGGTGCCGTCGCTCCTGTCGCTTGCCACCTCGGTGGCACAGAGCAATTCAGCTCTGGCACCGTTCGTCACGGTCGTTGCGGGAGCACGCGCCCGCACGGCCCTACTTGGCCCGAACTGGCCAGCGGCGGCTACAAAGATCTACACCGCTGAGCAACTGGCTCTGACCGGCAAACTTTCACCTTCTGCTGCGCTGGCTCAGGCACAAAACCAGACCTAGAACCTCCCCCATGCACCCCGATCAGAAGCTCGATGGATAAGAGAACGATGACAACCGCGGAACTGGCGGCCACCGCCTCGAATCCACTGACTTCTGGTCGGGATGCCCCATCGGGCCGCCGCGCGCGACTCCGTGAGTTATCGGCACAGTGGCTCTTCCTAGTGCCCGCACTGATCTACATCGCGCTTTTCTTCGGATACCCGGTCGTTCAGAACACCACGATGAGCTTCCAGAGCTACACGATCAGGACCTTTTTCACCGGGTACGCACCGTGGATTGGCCTTGAAAACTATGCACAAGTCATTCGGAGCAGTCTGTTCACGTCATCGATCATCAACACGGCGCTATTCACGGTGGGCTCGATCGCTGGGCAGTTCACCATCGGACTGGCCCTCGCCGTGTTCTTCCAGCGCAACTTTCCGCTCAGCGGCGTGCTCAGGTCGTTGCTGCTGTTACCGTGGCTGCTTCCGCTGATTGCGTCGACTGCAATCTGGAAATGGATGCTCGACCAGGACAGCGGGGTGATCAATCAGACGCTCGGGGCCCTGTTCCACATACCCGCTGTGCCCTGGTTGGACAGCCCAAACGTTGCGCTTATTTCGGTGGTGATTGTCAACATCTGGATCGGCATCCCGTTCAACTTGACGCTTCTCTACACCGGGCTGCAGGAGGTCCCGGTCGAGCTCTATGAGGCCAGCTCTCTCGACGGTGCCACCGGGTGGAAGCAGTTTCGCTACATCACCTGGCCCAATCTCAGGCCAGTGATCAGCGTTGTGATTGTTCTCGGCGTGGTCTACACGCTGAAAGTGCTGGACATCATTATCGGTTTGACGGGCGGCGGTCCAGCGGGGGCGACGGAAACCCTGGCGACCGATGCCTACCGCCGATCGTTCATTGAATTCTCGTTTGGTACGGGCGCCGCTGTGAGCAACATTCTCATCGTGGTCTCACTCGTATTCGCTTTCGTGTACCTGCGAATCAACCGCCGTGCGGTGGACGAGTAACGAAGGAAATGACGAAGACCTCCCGAATCAGGCAAATCCCGCTGACTGTCCTGGGTGTGATCTTTCTGGCAATAATGCTGTTCCCCGTTTACTGGATGGTCGACTCGTCTTTCCAGTCGAACGTCGGCGTCGCAAATGCCACTGCATTCTTTCCGACTAATCCGACTCTCTCTGGTTATGAGATCGCGATCAGCCAACAGGGCGGCCATCTGTTGACGAGCCTTGTCGTGGCCCTCGGCAGCACGATCCTTACCGTGCTGGTTGCGACGCCGGCCGCATACGCGCTCGCCACGTTCAAACTGCGCTGGGCGGGCGGAGTGCTCATCGTTCTGCTCATCACACAGATGATCCCCGGGATCGTGATCGCGAATGCGATCTATACAGCCTTCAATGACATTGGCCTGCTCAACAGTATCGCCGGGCTGGTCTTGGCCGATGCTTCCATCTCGATCCCCTTCGCAATTCTGATTTTGCGCGCCTTCATGGCGTCCTTTCCGCCGTCCCTTGTCGAAGCGGCACGCGTCGACGGCGCAGGCCACCTTCGCGCATTCGCCTTGATCGTGGTCCCCATCAGCCGTAATGCAATCGTCACGGCCGCGCTATTCAGTTTTCTGTTCGCCTGGAGCGACTTCTTGTTCGCGCTTACGCTTACGAATGGCACGGTCGTCGAGCCGGTCACCCTCGGGATCTACGCCTACCTCAGCGCCGATATCAAGCAGTGGGGTCCGGTCATGGCCACATCGGTGCTGGCCTCAATCCCGGCAGTCGTAATGCTCATCTTTGCCCAGCGCTACATCGCCGCCGGAGCTCTAGGAGGCGCCGTGAAGTAGCGCGGGCACTACGCGATCTCTGGCCGAGTCCAGAGAAAACAAGCGAGTTGCCTTCGTTGATTCCTGACTTGAAGGCTCGGCCGGGTCGCCCGCTCGAGTCGGAGTCGCTGACTTCAAAGGTGCGCCTGAACCCAAGTTTGCATTCAGCCCAGACAAATTAACCAGGGAGCGGAGATGTCCATCGGCCAACGGAAGGAATCAGATCCAGATCTCCGGCACGGAACCCAATCGCCCCCTGACTACAGATTGCACGGCTCTGAACTCGACTGGCTGATGCCTTGGTCAGATCCGGAAGTTACATCTGTCCGCCGAGAGCCTTGCCACAGCATCACTCACGACGACCGCCTCAGTCTCGACGGTAATTGGCAATTTCAGCTCCTCCAACACCCGCGCCAGGCTCCCGACGGGCCGTTCCGATCGATCAAAGTGCCCGGCGCCTGGACCATGCAAGGAACTGCTGATCTACCGATCTACCTCGATGCTCGGATGCCCTTCACGGAGTCTCCTCCCAACGTTCCGGCAGCGAATCCGACAGGGTACTACCGGCGCTCCTTTGTCATTCCTGAGACCTGGAAGGCGAAACGAATCGTGCTTCACGTTGGAGCGGCGGAAAGCGTCTTGATCGTGAGGGTCAACGGCAAGGACATCGGGCTCAGCAAAGACAGCCACCTTGCGGCCGAGTTCGACGTAACACATACCGCAACAGTTGGTGAGAACCTCGTCGAGCTCACAGTAGTCAAGTGGTCGGACTCTAGCTTCATAGAAGACCAGGACCAGTGGTGGCACGGTGGATTGACACGCAGCGTGTACCTGTACTCGACGCCGCCCGTGTTTCTACGTGACGTCGCCCTCGTAGCGGACTACGCCGCTGATACTCACTCGGGCGCGCTCACGTTCTCCGCCACGATCGGAGCTATCTCCGATGAAATCCCCCATGGACTGTCGATACGAGCGCGATTGGGTGAGGCGGATATCTGCAAAGCGATCGCGGTGACCACACATCTGCGGCGTGCAAGGATCGCGGACGGCGGAGCCTCGGAAATGGGCTCAGCCTGGGATCTTCTTGGCCTTCTCGCGGCCGGCGTCAACCTCTCGAGCGCTGACAAGCAGCTGGCGAAAGAGACACAACGTGCGGTCTTTCCGGGGGCCGTAGGACAGGCGCGAGCGTCAATTGAAGTGGGCTACATCGAGCCATGGTCCGCTGAGATGCCGCACCTCTACGATCTGCGCGTCGAACTGGTGGACGAACGCGGCGAGACGATCGACTCGGCCAACTGGCGCATCGGCTTTCGCCGCGTTGAAATCAACGGTCGCGACTTATTGGTAAACGGTCGCCGTATTTTGATCCAGGGTGTCAACCGCCACGACTTCGATCCTCTAACTGGGCGAACGCTAACAAAGGACCAGTTAAGGGCGCAGCTCTCTCAGCTCAAGCGGTTCAATTTCAACGCGATTAGAACGTCGCACTACCCCAACGATCCCGCCTTCCTGGACATCGCGGACGAGTTCGGCTTCTACGTCTTCGACGAGGCTGATATCGAATCGCATGGCTGGTACGGCACCATTTGCGATGATCCGAGGTACCGGGCCGCTTTCGTCGATCGAGTCGCTCGAATGATTGAGCGCGATAGGAATCATCCCAGCGTCATCGTGTGGTCACTCGGCAACGAGAGCGGGAGCGGAGTGAATCATGACGCTGCCGCGGGGTGGGCCCGCGGTACGGACCCATCCCGCCCGGTGCACTACGAAGGCGCGATTTCAAAGGATTGGTATGGCGGCCATGCTCAGACGGACATCGTGTGTCCGATGTATCCCGCAATTGAGGCGCTCCTCGCATACGCGGCCAATCCGCGAGCTGATCGTCCTCTGATCATGTGCGAGTACCAGCACGCCATGGGTAACTCCAACGGAGCCCTAGACGATTACTGGTCAGTTATTCAAACATCACCCGGACTTCAGGGTGGCTTTGTCTGGGAACTGTGGGACCACGGCCTCGACCCAGACGGTGATGGGCGGTACCGGTACGGCGGTGATTTCGGCGAAAAGGATCACGACGGCAGTTTTTGCATCGATGGTCTCCTGTTCCCGGACGGAACACCCCATCCGGCGATGTACGAGCTTCAAAGGATCTTTTCTCCCCTCGAACTTCGAAGCACCGCAGACGATATCGCCGAAGGTTCGTTGCGGATTCAGAACATGCAAACGTTTGCTGGTCTAGAGAACTTGTCGCTTGATCTCTTCGTCGTCACTAAAGAGCTAACTGCTCCTGCTGGCACGATAAAGGTTGCTGCGCGGCCGGGAGACACTGTCGAAGTCAAGCTGGCCGACGACATCATCGAAGCCCTGAAGGATCCACGAACATTCGGTCTGCGCGTGCGGGTCGCAACCCGCTACGCAACGCCCTGGGCTGCGGCTGGGACCGAACTCGCGCAGCTGCAGGTCACCCTGCGGAACAACATCGAGTCACTACCTGAGCGTTCGGTCGCTCCGGTGCTGGTGACCGCAGAAGGACTGGCGATTCACCCCGCATTTGCGACCGGACCAACACTTTCCCTGTGGCGAGCCGCCACGGATAACGACCGTTCACGCTTTGCCTCCGCGGACTTTCGAACGTCTGGCCTTTCCAACCCACGTTGCGAGGTGTTGTCGATCGATGCCGATGACGATCGCTCGACCGCAAGAGTGCAAAGGCTGTACCGGTCAAGTGGCGGCCACGCCATACACCACAGTCAGGTCATACGCAGCGGTGAGGGCGGGGCGCTCCTAATTGAGGAGACCGTGATCGTCCCGCGAGAGCTGAATGACATTGCACGAGTCGGAATCACGTTTGAAACACCTTCAGGGTTCGAGGATGCGGCCTGGGTGGGTGACGGGCCCAACGAGTGCTACGCGGACAGGCGAAGCTCAGCGCTGTTTGGACGATGGACATCCACCGTGGGTGACCTTGCAGTGCCATACATCCGCCCCCAGGAGAACGGGGCGAGAACCTCTACCACTCGTATCGAATTGCGATCCCCAGAACACATGTTGATTGTCATCACCGATCGCCCGGTGCAAATGTCGCTCAGTCACTTCAGGGACCAGGACCTCGCTGAGGTGGGCCACTGGTGGGAATTGGAGCCGAGCGATCGCACCATCGTTCACCTCGATGTCGCGCACCGCGGTCTTGGTACAGCTTCGCTGGGACCAGATGTCGATCCTCGTTTTCGCGTCCGCTCCGGAACCTACCGGTGGACATGGTCGATACAGCTTGGTCCCCGGTAGCTAAATCTGGTGACGGCCCTTGTTTCAAGCAACTGGTCGGCCAGGGTTGAAGGATGATCAAGCTCCAGAAACTGGGTGCCGGCCCCCGGCTGGCCGTTGATCGGCCAATCCAGCGAAGTCGCCGCGGGGGCGGTTAGGGATTGATGGGCGCCGCAGCCGAGCAGTACCCTCACCGCCGCTTCAATCCATTGAACCGAGAGTGGGTTCTCGTCTCGCCTCAACGACTGCAGAGGCCTTGGCTTGGTCTGGAGGAACGACCGCCTCTCGAACAACTTCCCACTTACGATCCCTCATGCAGCCTGTGTCCAGGCAACACCCGGGCGAACCGTAAGCGCAACCCCGCCTACACCGACACCTTTGTTTTCAGCAACGACTATCCGTCGCTAGTACTCACTAATCCGAGTCAAGCGGCCGATAGTAGCCCGCTGCTGCGCACCGAGAGCGCGCGTGGCATCTGTAAGGTTATTTGCTTTTCACCTCGCCACGACTTGAGCCTTGGAACGCTCGACCTCGACCGTGTTACTGGAGTGATCGAGGTGTTCACTGGCCTGTATGACGAACTCGGACGTAGGCGCGAGATCCAGCATGTTCAGATCTTCGAAAACCGCGGCGCGATGATGGGGGCGAGCAATCCTCATCCACACGCCCAAACCTGGGCCACCGACTACATTCCTCATCATGTGATGGTCGAACAAGAGAACCAGCTTGCATATCACCTCATCCATAAGCGAACCCTCTTGTCTGACTACCTCTCACTCGAGCTCGACCTCCGCGAACGACTTGTGTGCAGCAACGACCACTTCGTGGCGCTTACTCCGTACTGGGCGGTTTGGCCGTATGAAACGCTGGTCGTAAGTCGGCGGCCTCTTGGACGGTTGACCGATCTGTCGGTGCGCGAACGAGCCGGCCTAGCCGACATCCTCAGAAGGATCTCCATCCGGTACGACAACGTTTACGAGGTGCCATTCCCATACTCGATGGGCTTTCACCAAGCCCCCACCGATGGCCTGGAGCATCACGAGTGGCACTTCCACATTCATCTCTATCCACCACTCCTTCGGTCAGCATCAATTCGAAAACACATGGTCGGATTCGAGTTACTTGCCGAAGCCCAGCGGGACATTACGCCCGAGTCAGCTGCCCAGACTCTTCGCTCGCAGCCTGAGGTACACCACCGCCAAGCGACACTTCCAGTCGGCTAGATGAGTATCTCCCGACTCTGACCGTGGGTGCCTCACGGTCCTGGCCCGTGCGTCAATTGATATATCGGCTGTGCAAGAGCTTGTACGAGTTCAGTTCGGATTGCGCGCGCTATCGAACTGCGTCTGAAGTGCGCGAGTCGACGTAGCTCAGCACCTCTTCTCGAATTGCGTCCACGGCACCGACCGTCGCCGCGCGTACCGCCTCCCAGGCGGTGTGCGGATCTGTGATCGGGAATTGGATGCCCAATGCCTGATAAGCGCGAAGTGCGGCTGGCTCAGCTTCAGCGTGGAGGCCGCCATTGCGGATGTCCGTCACATCTACGAGTTGGTCGACTGCGGCGTTGATGCGCTCGTGCGACTCTGTCGGAAGCTTCGACGCCAGGTAAGCTCGCAATCGCTCGAGAGGATGGCCACCCCTTTGGTTGCCTCCGGCGGGCACCTTTAGCCACTTGAGTACGTCTCCGAGCGCCCCGATTCGCTCCAAATACTCAGCCCGAGTGCCCGCATCGAACGCAAGCGAGGCCGCGCGCTCCGGACTGGGAAGTACGACGAGGTGACTATCACGCCCCTCCATCACGCGCCAAACGGCGTCGAGATATCCCAGTGCAGCCGGAAGCGTCAACGGCGAAACGACGACGCGCTGCTCGACTCGACGTAGTACGTGATATTTCGCTACAAACCGCCGGACGTACTCATCGAAATCCTGGCCGATTCCATCGAACTCAAGCAGGCTTCCCCGGCTGACGGTCCAGGTCCATGTCTCTCCATTGTTCCCGGATCCGCCGAGGCATGCTGCCAGGGGTGGCTCGGTTTCTACCAAGCCGGCAAGCACTGAGGCAGTCGGCAGCTCATGCGGATAGTCGGGCCGAAGCCGTGCTAGCACCTCATCACTTGTCAGCTGAAGTTGCTTTACCTCAGTCGGTGGCGGCACGAATGCACGGCGCGCGTCAATGAACACCTGAAGTAAGCGCAAGCCATCCCGAACGAGGGTCTCAGCCTCAGCCTTAAAACGTCCGTTGTAGTGATGGAGGCCAAGAAGCGTTAGATCGACCTGAGTGCTGTCATTGAGGCTGCCAGTCCAAGGAGTACATCGGAAAGTCGCGTAAGTCATTGAGGTGCCGGCGACCGGAAACGTCGCCAGCACGGACCTCGCATCCAGCCTGTCTCGATCGAGGATGGCCTCGACGTACTGATACGTCGGCCAGCGCTTGCCGTTCTCAAAGAAGGCGTTTGCAGTGGTATCCAGGATGAACTGCTGCTCTCCGTTAAGCGGAGCCAACAGCTCACGAACAACTTCCGCTGCTTCTAGTTCCGGATCCGGAGGCGCCAAAGGCCCGCGGTAAGTGGGCGAGCTTCCTATGGGCGACATCGCGTGTCGAGACCTCAGTCTCCTCAATCAGTGAACAAGAGCTTCGACGCGCTTCCTGTCTCGCCGGGGGAGCGTAGCCGAGCGATTGCGAAGCTCCAGAGCTGCGTTCATTGCAGCGAGCAATTGAGCTTGCTCAAGTCCTTGACCACCTTTGACGTCGGCCCACGCAGCGACGTCCGACCATCGCCAAAGCCGGTTGCGGCTGCGAAGATGCGACACCGGCGCCGGGAACTCGCCTCCGCCTCGCTCCCCGGCAGCGAGCAGACGCACACTCTCGCGTGTGCGGCCAAGACGATGCGCAATCTCGGACAGCGTCACTAAATCGTCGGGCTCCACCCGAAGTACCGTTAGGCCCGGCACTGACTCTACATTCTTGATCGCCGCGAAGACGGCGTCAGCAAGGTTCGGCGCTTCGCGATGAAAGTCGGCGTATCCGACGCCGTCGACGCTTCCGAACGTCGCGTCATCGCAGCCGTGCTCGAAGAGCGCATTGACGACCTTGTCGTCCTCAACCGGTCCATCAATTACCAGCGTGAACTCGTTCTCAGCCATCTCCGTCCTCCTCGTCCTGGCGATGGGGACAACGGTCCACAGCTCGCCTGATGTCCTTCGCATGGTTTCCGGGGCTCTTTGGTGTCGACCAGATCGAGACCGAACACCCTTGGCCACAACGGGCCAATCCCCATCTGTGTCCTGCTGAAGTCATCTCCACGTCCCATCCATGCTCTTCCGCGTATTTGAGTGCTTGCGCTACCTCGTTCTTTGGGTGCCTGGCTTTGGCCACCTGTTGACAATATACAACACTGTTGGCAAATGTCAACGCCCCGCCTCGAGCTTGTTCTTCAGATAGCGGGTTCAACGCGCTTGAGGCCACAACGGCCAACGCATCTGCGCGTTCGGTTTAGGCAGCGCATGTCGTGCTGCTTCCAGTGCTGTACCTGTAGGACCGTGGGGGGCGAGTGCCATGGGAACCGAAGACCGAAGTCAGAGGCGCCATCTAGACTGCGGCCCGGCCTTCGATGGCGCCGATAGGTTCGTCGCGACATTGAGACAGCCTGACCTTCCCGGTAGGTTGCCAGAGATTCAGCCAATGGTGACCCCAGAAAGTAGGCCGGCGTGGCGCTCCGCTGTCTTGAACGGCTCCGTCACCGCGTCATATCTCAATGAGCTCCACGTGATGTCCAACATGGTTCGTCTTCCAGCTGACGACATGGCCTAGTCTTTTTCCCGTAGTCCACTCGGACCAGACCGAGCCGATACTCCTCGAAACTGGCACTCGGCTGACGTACATGCACGTCGCGATACTTGTCCAGGTTGGGGAAAGGTGGGTAGTCCATCAACTCGGGCCGATGGTGCGTCCAGCCGCTCTCGGGCGCGTGCCGTATTCGTGGTGATGCGAACGCCGATGAACTCAAGCGCGTCCCAGTCACTGGATGCCGCTTCGACAAGCGTGACAATACCGCGCAAGCCGGCCTCACGGTCCAGACCCGTGGTGTCCACGACCTATGCCCTGCTTAGATTTCGAAGAGACGTGACGCACGGTCCCGCCCGTGCGTCCGCCGCCTGGGAGGCTGACTACCCAACGATTCGCGGTCGCGTGATCTCAGATTGCCCGCGACAGACGCCTTCACCTCGCCCCGGTTCCGTAGGTCTCCAGGAAATTGTGATAGGGCTGTGTGCGGTTGACTCCAAACTACATAGGAACTCGTCGATTTTGAATACAAAATTGGTCGGGGGCCCGGGATTTGAACCCGGGGCCTCACGGTCCCGAACCGTGCCGAGGACGTGTCCTCAGGTGTCCGACATACTCCCGTGACGTCCTTGCGAATACGAAATCGACCAGGCTGGTGTCCTTTGGTGACCCGCAAGACCCTGCCGAATCCGGGAGATTGTGACCCGGCTGTGACCCGGCGCGCGTTCAGATCAGTCCAACGGCTAGTGATCCACTTCCCGCAGCAGGGCATCCATCCGACGAGCTGCCTGCCACTGCAGCTCTGGGATGACATGCGAGTAGGTATTCATTGTCATCGCGATCTGGGAATGGCCGAGCACCTCCATAACAACACGCGGCGCAACCCCCTGGACAAGCAGAAGCGTCGCGCACGAATGTCGGAGGTCGTGGAATCGGCGTTGCGCTAAGCCTGCACGCTCCAAATGCTGATGGAACTGCTTGCTTACTAGGCTTGCGTCAATGGGATTCCCCTGAGCGTTGGTGAAGACAAGGCCGGTCTCCACCCATCCTTTGCCTGCCTCGGCTTTCTCCTGGAGCTGACGGTCGCGATGCTTACGGAGGCTCCGCACGGTAGAAGCGGGCACGGCCAGCATCCGCCGGCTCCGAGCGGTCTTAGGTGCAACCAGTTGCAGCTTGCCGTCGACCCGTTGCAGTTGCTTGGTCACACGCAGATCGGCGTTCTCCAAGTCAATGTCCTGCCAGCGCAGCCCCAGAACTTCTCCTTGCCGGAGTCCCATCGTCAGAGCGATTGCATAGAGCGCTTCGAGTCGATCACCCTTCATCGCGTCTAGGAAATCCCGGGCTTCATCCGGAGTAAGGGGTCGAATGTCGTACCGCTCGACGCGGGGACCACGCACGAGAGCAGCTGCGTTGCGTGAAATGAGATCCCATTTGACGGCCTTACTGAGGGCTGTTCTCAGAGTACCGCGGATGTAACGAACGCTTCTCGGTTTCATGCCATCGGCGATCTTTTGGTTCAAAAACTGCTGCACGTGGATTGGGGTGAGCTTGTCTAGCCGCAAATTACCGAGCGCAGGCTTTATGTGAAGCCTGACGTGGACTTCATAGCCCGCGTAGGTCCATGGTCGAACGTTGGGTCGAACGACTTCCGCAAGCCAGTAGTCCAAGAAATCACCGACAGTGCTGCGCTGCGAGTTAGCCAACATTCCGGTATCGCGCGCCCGCACTGCTCTAATCAGCTTCCGTCGGGCCTCGTCGCGAGTCTTTGAGTAGGAGGTCTCGCGTCTGCCCATCGGCAGCGAGATCGTGGCTGCCCAAGTTCCGTTCGATCGTTGCGAAAGAGAGCCTTCGCCATTCGCGCGCTTCAGTGATCCCCCCGCTTGGCGCTGCGTCGGAAGTCTCTTACGCTGAGGCGGCGGCAGGAGTTCGTCTTCCGCCCGGATCGCGAGCTGCTTCGATATCCAAATGACCAGAGCGAAGCGTGGAACGCGCACGCACCGGCCGACCCGAATAACAGGCAACTCGGCCCGCAACATCATTTGGAAGGCTTTGCTGCGCCCGATCCCGAGCAGCCGTGACACCTCGCGGCTGTCGAGCAGCCACGGCGCGTCACCAAGTTCATTGGCGCTGGTCGTGGTAATTGCTTGCACCTCATGAGCCTCCAAGAGTCGTGGAGCCGACCCAGTACGTCCTCGGCTGAGGCCATCGCAGATTTCGTATTTCGGCCCCGTCGCGAGCTTGGCGGATATCCAGGTCGATAGAGCGGCTCGTGGAACGCGAACGCTGCGGCCGATGCGGACAACTGGCAGCTCTGTCCGCGTCATCATCTGATAGGCCTTGGTACGTCCGATACCGAGCAACCGTGCTACCTCACGGCTGTCGAGCAGCCACGGTCGCCGGTCAATTTCGTTGCCACTAGCGCCGGAGGCAAGCGATTCGTTCGCGTTCATCGGTTGCCCATCTATGCCCAAGACGGTTTACTCCCGACGGCAAACACATCGTTCCTACTGTCTAGTCGCACACCGCCCGTTCGCACGAATCTTGGCCCCCTGCGTGCACCAGCTGTGAATCGTCTCCCTCGCCGGCGCAGGTCGGCGTCTAGATCACAGGCGCTCTTGTGATGTAGGAGCGCGTCCCTGCGACCCACCACTACCGAACGTACCGGGATCATTAAGGCCGCCGGCGGAGGGATCCGGTCACTGGATAGTGGACGCCTGTGGCGTCCACCCAACCCAGGGTTGCCGGCTGACGCTGTCCACAGAAGGTCTCCGCATACAGCTTGAGCATGCGGGATTCGCGTAGCACATCGATTTCGTCGGCCAGGTGATCGACAACCTCACGCGATACCAGCACAATCAGCTTGGCTCTCGCTCTGGACGCCATAACGTTGAATCGGTTGAGACTCATGAGGAACTCCTCTTCCTCGCGGATCGCGTCAGGGTCGCCAAGCGCAAACGTCGCGATGATCACGTCCCGCTGCTGGCCTTGAAAGCGCTCAACGGTATCCACCGCGTCTCGGATCAAGCCGGGCCCGGTGCCGATTGGTACGAAGAGCCGCTGAAGTCGGCTGATCGCCAGACCTTGCTGGGCTTTATGTGGTGTGACAACGCCGACCGCCTGCTTCCAGAACGTGCTCGTCGTATACGCCGTGGTAGATCGCGGAAACGTCACTGTCGGTATCGCGCTTGGGTCGTTTTCGTTTAATAGCTGATCTGCTAGCCGCCCATTCAGCATCCAGATCAAGGCCGCCACCGCGTCGGCCTCGAATTGGTTCCACTGGCTGCTGCGCCCTTCGGCGTATACGAAACAAGTCGCGGGGTAGTCGGGATCGAGAACTGCTGCCCAATCGGGAGTCCAGTACAGGTCACTTGGCCAGTCTGGTGGCCGCTGCGTAGGTAGGGGCGTAAGGAGGTCCAGTCGCAGTTGTGGGGAGAAGCTCGTCAAGGAGGGTCTGTAGCCTGCGGACATGGAGTACTCAACGATCGTGTGATTGCTGCGGTAGTTCTCCTCCAGCATCTTCGGATCCAAATGGTGAATGTCTTCGAGAAAGCCATAAAACGATCCAACCATGGGCTCAAGACCGGCCGGCGCTTCCGTGCTGTGAATAGGCGGTAACTGCTTCGAATCACCTGCGACCACCAAGGCGCCATCAGCGGCGAGCGATGTCAAAGGCAGGATCGCATGCGCGACGTCGAGCTGCGATGCCTCGTCGACCACAATGAGGTCGAACCAATTTGCCATCGGACTGCCTCCGTCCGCAATAAGTAGGTTGTGCGTCTGCTCGGCAGTCGCGCTGACGACAGTGATGCCCGTTGCAGCCGACAACCGTTGCCGCAGCGCGAGTACCTGGAGGGTTGGACGTCCCCGATTGAGCTCGCGGTCGACGGCTCTGAGAGTAGGCGATGCTGGCGCTGGGGCAATGTAAGACCTCAGTCGGTGAGCTTCGAACGCAACTGGGGAGGCCAAACGGGCAAGTAACGCGAGAGTAGGCTCAAGAACGTTATCAATGGCGTTGTAGGTCGGTCCGGTGAGCAGCACACGAAGGGGCCGTGCGGCAAGGTGAGCTTCGACTATCGCTCCCGCAATCACAGCCTGGAGAGTGCGACTCTTCCCGGTACCGGGCGGACCCCATATCAGCTGGATTCTGCGTTGTAGCGCGCCTGCCCAAGCATCCCACTGCGACTGGTTCAGGCTCATGCCGGCCGCTTCCAGCGCTGCTTTGACTGGAGGCAGCTGCCGCGCCACCGAGGTCAGCGCCATGCCCCCGGCTCCCCAGAGTACTTCCGCCGCCGGCGAGTCTGGAGCGCGGCGAATCCTCCGCGCGCCTGAGATGCCCGTGGCCTGCAAGACAGCACCGTTTGCCGTCGCGCGAGGTGGATTCCCGATGGCTTGGAGCGCAGCCATCAACTTGCGCGTGAAGAAGTCCGTCTCTGTTGGGTCCAAAATCACGTTGGTTGAGAGGTTCACGCCGTCACGCTCTAGGTTGTCGAGAACTCCGGGGAACCGGTTGTTCTCCTCGACAATCAACACACCACTCTCTCGATCCAGGGCGAGAACTGTCACCTGGGTCAGCGGCTCCATCCGCCTAACCCATTGAGGCAATGAGGCCAGGAACGTTCCCTGAGTGAGCTCCTGCCTAGGCGCGTGGTCGAGGAAACCTGCGATCGCTTCCGGGGCAAGCGCGAACGCGAAGTCCCCCTCTCGGATCTTTGCCTCGCGCGAGTCAGGGTGAAGTCGATACACCCGACGGCCCAACCGCGCACCGTGACCAAGCCGAGCTAGTTCGGCCGCCTCCGCCACACCCACAAGTCGGCGCTCCAGCCGAGCGCTGCGGAATCTCGCCTCGCGCTCTTCCGGGGGACTTGCGCGTGTTTGCTGCACGTCCTGCTCTCTCAGCGCTTGGTCCAGCTTGGCGAAGCCGTACCAGAGCTGACCATCGACTGACGCGCGTGGCACAGGATTTGGCGGGCTAATCCCGATTTCAGGTGCTCGGTGCGTAAGGCTGGGCCTGAGGTCGGTCTCGAGTCGTCTGACGACTTCCGCTAGCGCCCTCAGCTTCGTCGCTATGGTCTCCTGCAGACGGATGACCTGCTGTCCCCATGGCCTCGGCGGTCCGACCTTGCCCCAGATCTCATGCGCTCTCTCAGACGGAATCTGATCGCTTAAGGGATCCTCGAAATGTGGGTGCACTCTGAAATTGGCCAATGCTCCTTGTAGGCGCGCGTCATGGTAGGAACGTGCTACTTCCAACAGACTGTAGTAGTGCGGCACTGGGGCTGCCAGGAGGGGTCGAATGACGTCGCGGACTACGGTCACATGCGACCTTCTAGTAGTAACTGTCGCTGCGTTCGGGAGAACCTCCTCGGGCGGGAAGAGCCAGGCGAGGTGGGCGAGACCTCGAAGAGATAAGACATGCGGGAGATGTCTGCCAATCACGCGCGCAAGGTGCTCAAACTGGAGCTGGTCCCAGATGTAAAACTGCACCGTGGAGGCGGCGTAATGTGGCTGCCCAACGCGCTGGGCGTCTCGGGCTCTGACGTCCGCGAGGATCGCCTCGATCCCAGTCAGAAACGAAATCAACTCTCGACGCTCAGTTGCGAGATCCCTCGCGTCTACCACATAGGAGGTCGCCCTCCAAGCCTGAGTTGCACGAGGAGGCTGAGTTGGCGCGCCAAAGCTTCGCGGTTCGCGCCAGAACGCCTCGAGGCCGAACGCCATGGTGATGGCGCTGCCAATATCGAAATCCGTCGACACGTAGACGCGGAGGTCCGCCCAGCTCGGCATCATCGCCGAGGTGCCAACACCGGGCGGGACACTCGCCTGATTGGTCTGCAGGGCCCCAGCTCGACTTGGGACGACCATCCGCGTTGCCCGCAGAGTGTGGTGCGTGCCGAATGCCGCAGCCCCCGGGGTTAAGGCGGCGAGGTCTGAGACTGTGGAGACATTTTGGTCCCGAAGCGCGCTACTGGCGCCGCGCGAAATGAAGGCCACACGACTCAAGTGTTCAATCCGCTGTGCTTCGGGCATGCAATGATCGGCCTGCGCTGTCGAGACACCAGCGGCATTGGTCCACATGGACTGGCCCAGGTACTCACAGCCTTTGCAATGGTTATCGACGTGCCAGGGCTGAGTCGACCAATGCTGGCCGAGCACCTCGGGAAGCTCCTCTTGGAGAAACCGCTTGACGCGGGGTATCAGTACTTCGAAGGGGACCTCCTCAATATCCATTGCTAGAGCCGCCCTGAGCTGATCGATACTGGGTATCTGCCCGGCCTGGGTCATTTCGCTGTGGAGTCGCACAAGATTCGAGGCGTCATGAGACCCGGGCCAAAGAGCGGCATTAGGAACAACAACAAAGTCGTCCATGGCTTGATCTACGAGCCACCCGGCCAGGGTGAGGCAGTAGTACACGACCTCCGTGAAGTGACCAACGGACGCCTCCGCGGTGAGCTTGATGTCTATGACTCGAAGCTGCCGGCGGCCGTCGGATGGTGAAAGTTGAGCAACCCGACCGTCCGGCCCGATGAAACTGCTGAACGTTCCCGGGGGTAAGACCTGGATGATGTCGGGTCGGAGCTTCGCGTAGTCCAGTGAATAGAGTCCCCGGTAAGACTGGACGCCGAGCGCCTGCTCGAATGTATTGCCCACCGGATACTCGGCCTCGACCAAGAAGGATCCAGCAGGTGCCCCCGGCAGCAGGTTCTCAAGGGGGGTCACGGTGTAGGTCTGTTGAACCGCCGGGAGGCCCGATCCAGCCGCGCTAGGAGTGCCGAGCACGACACTGGTACCGAAGGTCGCTGCCAGGTCGCTGAGCTTGGCTGCCTCCCACTCTCTCCCGCTCTCGGTGATCCGCGCAAGGCCCGGTCGCGGAGGCTGTGGGTCGGGCATTGCCTCACGTTGGCGCTCGGCTTGATATGCCCGGTTATCTGGAGTCAAATAAAGACGGAGTTGCCGTTTGCACTCACTTCGAAAGTAGGCGCTGATAACGTTTTTGGTTAGGTAGGGCAACTTGCTGCCTCCCCGCTCAGCGGGTTCCAAAGGTCGACCCTAGCGCCCCGGCAGGTGTCTGGAAACATGCCGAGAGTGGCAGCGACCAGGCACGCTCGGCGAAGATTGTTCGCGTCTGCTGAACGAAACGCTGGGACGCACGGTTCAAGTCGCAATCTCCAGCCGTGATAGAGAGCCTCAGCGTTCCGTCTGTTGCACGCACAGAGTCCCGGCTCGTTGGCCTCGCGGCCGAGACCAAGGACGAGAACTGAATCCCACGTAATCGTGTTTTTTCTTGCGTGCAGTGTCACCGTTCCGTCGCCCAGTATCGGGAGGACTTGCAATACACGCAGTGTGGTAGCCGCCAATGCAGTGGCCAAAGCCCACCACCCCGCCACGGTGGTGTGCTTATACGTAAATATCACGCGCCCGTTTGGCGCTAGTGTCCGCTCGACCTCCCTGAAGCTCCGACCCAACTGCTCTGCAAAGTCCGCTGCCGCGTCCCGCCCTCGTCCCGAAGCTAAAACAGGACTGAAGTCGTTTGCGGATTGGACCGTCTTGTCCACCAACTTCAACCAAGGGAGGTAGAAGGCGGAGAGTTCGGAGTACGCGATGTTGTCGTAATACGGCGGGTCAGTCAGGACTAACGAGATTGTGCCGTCGGAAATGAACGATAAATCACGCGAGTCACCTTGGACGACCATCGCTTTGCCAGCACGCAACTCCGTCTGCCTGAAGCCGCCTGCCAGCTGCAGTTCGCGGGGTTCTCGAAGATCCCGGGCAGCTCTAGCCACCTGCCTCACCGCGTTTGGATAAGTTCCTCTACCGGTTCCGGATAACCACGGGTTTAACTCAACCGGGCGAGTCACGTGTCGGAAGGCACGCACGGCGAAGAGGGGAACCAAACGTCGCCAACCTTTGGCGTAAGAGGTCATCATGCAGTTTGTCGTCAAGTGATCGCTGAAGGCCATTGCAAGAGCGGGGCGCACTATGGCATCCGCGTGGGCGACTTCCTCGGCGAGAAGCGAAAGGTGCAGCAGCTGGCGATCGTTGAATAGATCGCGGTAATACCGGTAGCCATAGTCCGCAAGTCTGCTGTCTATCCGCCCGTGATCGCTGACCCGATCCGATGGAAGCCACTCGGGTTTCTGCTTTAGGCGCTCTCGCAATGTGTGGGAAGCCCGTTCGTACGTCTTTCGATCCTCCTCCGTTGCTCGAAGAAATCGCCTTTTCGCGATCGGCACCGACCGCCTTGTTGCTTCGTCAATAACTTCCATCGCGAAGAGACTCCAGATTGGACGGCCATCGCGTCGCGCGATATCGATCAAGCGCTCTTCCGTACCGCATTGCGAACACGCATAAGCGCCGCGCCTTACGACTCCCGTTAGGGGATTGTGCCGATGGCCACATGTGGCGCAAACCACCGCTGCGGCATTAGCCTCCACCACGTCGATCTCATGGCATTTCGGACAGAAAATCCATTGATTGGCCGCCGTTTGAGCTAAGCGATGATCAGGGTGCGCCTCGCCCGGCGCTCCGCAGGTCCCGCATACGACAGCCTGCACCCAGAAGTAGTGAACAACGGTCTTCTCGACTCCATCAGCCCGGGTTACATAAAAGTCCTTGAGGCGTCGTGCTACGTCTGCGTTAAGCCGTGCGAGGTGCGGAGCGAGATCCGGCAGTTCGATGGCCGTTGCCTCGAAGCGCGTAATCGCACACGCTACCGGGTCAACATCGACCCCGGTGACGTCACCGCCCATTTTGAAGGCTTCGATCAGCGAGGTGCCGCCACCTAGAAATGAATCCAGGAGGCGGGTCTCGGAGAGGTCTACTCCATGGTAAAAGGCATCCCAGAAGTCGTCTTGGGGCGGGGTGCGGGCCGCAACGAGGAGAGCTCTGAAGGCCGAGCCATACCGACGGGCAAACCACTTGTGCGCTTGGTAGATAGCTCTAGGCCGCCGTGCTTCCCGGACCGCGAGGATGGCTAGGGCTTCCACCGGTAAGTTGCCTGCTACGAGCATTGAGTCGCACATGGCCTCGCCGGGATGACCCTGTGGCTGTGCCTGCGATGCCCGAGTCATGGCGACATTGTGGCGCGACATCCACGAATGCGAGTGCAAGTGGTCGCGCGGTCCGAAAACGGCCCCGAACCATATCGCCGGCATGTCCTCCGCTGCCCCGCCTGATGCGAGAACCGTCCGGTGCCGGGAATGCGTGTTGCGGCTGTGACCCGCCGAGGGTCCAGATCAGTCCAACGACGAGGATCCCCTTCCCTCAGCATGGCATCCATGATTCGGCTGACACCGCGCGCGTAAGACCGGAGTCTTACTGCGAGGAAACGTTCGCGTGCACTTCGACCTGAACACGGGGGCCCACGGAATTCCTGGCTTCGAAGCAGCCAAGCGGCACGACGCCCAAAAGCAACTGTGCGTAGCCTGTCCGTGGGGCTACCATCGAACCCATGTTCGATCGTGCCCGCGCGGTTGCCGCGGTCGAAGGTGGTAATTGCGCTTGCGGCAGCTGCCGCGGGGAGCTTACCGACGCCGCCCTGAGTCGGGGCAATTGGCGCTTCTGCCGTGTGTGCCGCTGCGCCTGGAAGGTCTCTGTAATCGACGGTCAGACGTACGCAACTGCAATCCCATCGCCTGCCCATGCCACCGACAACCAGAGCTGATCCTCATTTATCCGCTGGATGCGTGGACAGTCAGACACACGTCGTCCAGAAGCGCAGGACCTGAAAGGCGATCGCGTGACTTATAGGAAAGCGCCGGCGCCGCCCGCCAGATTGACGAACCGATCAGGCCGGCACGATACTCGACCATATGGTCGACGCCACCTCTGATCAGGTTCCGCGCGTGGATCTCCCTAGCGGTCTAGTTACCCTGGAACCACTCGATGCACTCGTCGCCCAACTGAACCAACTGGACGCTGAAGCGAAGCAGATACTCCAGGCCTCAGAGGCGCCCATCGCCAACGCAAAGCTGAAGGTGGAACAGGCTGGCGAGTTGCTGCTGGCCCACAAGATCGAGTGGGACACTAGCGCGGTCGCTAATCAAGTCACTGTGGCGACGCAGCTGCAGGCCGAAGTCTCCCAACTCAACCAGCAAATCGAAAACCTTGCCAGGAGGCCCCATACAGGTCTCGGTGGCTTCCTCCACTCGCTACCGGACAGACATCATGAGCAGGAGCTCGAGGCTCAGCGGTCCAAGGTACTCGACCAGATTAAGGCGGTGATAGCCACGTTCGTGGAGCAGGTACCGGAGAAGACGATCCCGGAGGCAGATGCCCTGCGGGCGGATGCCCAGCTATTACTCGTCCAAGCGAAGTCGCTTATTGACGGGCAGCACGCCAAGATCGAGGCGGGTAAGGCCGTCGCCGATGAGATCGAGCGGCGACAGGCTGCAATGAAGGTGATGGGCTTCGACTCCCTTTACACGGCCGCCTGGCTCCAGTCACATGGCCCGGCGCCGGTCGCGAGCCCACTTGCCCTCAAGCTGAAAGAGGAGGCCTACGTCTCGGTGCCAGCGATTCTTGCCCGGGAGACGACCCGCACCAGGTACACGGGCGGCAGCCAGGGATTTAGCTTTCCTATCGGGCACACGGGCATCCGCTACCGAGTCGGATCCTTCAGCGGTCATCCGGTCCAAAGCAGCTCGATGACTGACATCGACGAGGGCACCCTGGTTCTGTCGAACCTGCGAATTGCCTTCATTGGGAAGCTCAAGTCAGTCGTTACGCAGCTGCCAAAGCTAGTGCACATCGAGTCATACAACGACGCCCTGGCAGTCTTCCAGGAGGGCCGGGAGAATCCGAACTTCTATAAGGTGAGCGCTCCGCAGTACTTCCTGTTCTACGTGAACTGGATCCTCGACCATAACGGCTGACCGCGCCGCCTCTGCTACTGGCTCGACCTCGTGGCAGACCGAGCTAAACCGCCTTTTGGATGAGACCCAAATCAACCAGATCTTCTGCGTCGATCCACCAGCTCAGTTCGGTTGGCCGGGCCGAGATATCGATCCGGTACGTAATGGCTTCGATCGCACCAACCTCCACGACCTCACGCACATCAACGTCCTCTCGCGCCCGCGTTGGATAGCCGGCCGGATAGCTGTGGAGCATCCTTCCGGCTGCCTGAACGGCTCTGTCGCGATAGCGTTTGAGGTTGTGCGCACCAATTACGTTGCCCTCGTAGTAAATGCGGATCTGGCCGGTGGCCAGCGGCAGGCCAACAATCGCCGAGCCATGAGCCAGAAGGGTGCAGAGCCTGGATTCCGGATGCGGTATATACACGCTCAGGCGCAGGGGGGTGGCAACGTGAGATCGCACGAGCAGGAGCCTATCCCAAATTTAACCGCGAGGGTGAGGATCATTTGACAGTTCAGCCGAGCGTGCCCCGAAGGCAACGTGGAGATCGCATCGTCATTGAGGTCCCATCAATCAATCGGGGATATGAGGCTTACGGCAAGCTGTGCGAGTTGTGGAACGCTGTAGAAGGTACGTCCGCAACATCGATCGTCTTTGACTTCAGCCGCTGCACATTCCTATCCCAGACAGCGGTCGCGTTTCTCGGCGCCCTGGCACGGTGGATCGAGACATGCTCCGGTGAGGCTCGCTTCAATTGGCGGAGCCTCTCACTAAGGGTCTTGACGAACCTAAGACAGAATGGGTTTGCGCACGCCTTTGGTCAGGCTTACGGGCCATGGGCCGGAAACTCTGTTGGCTACCGCGAAGATCGACGCGATGACGAACTAGAACTGATTGGCTATCTGAAAACCAAATGGCTCGTTGATGACTGGGTGCACCTAAGCGATGACCTAAGGAACTACGTGGCCGGAACCGTATGGGAGATCTACGCCAACGCCTTCGAGCACGCATCCTCGGCAATCGGCGTATATACCTGTGGCCAACACTACCCGCGTGCCTTGAGACTTGACCTATCTGTCATAGATTTCGGTGTCGGCATACCGGCCAACGTGAGGGAGTACATCGGTAAGCCCGACTTCTCCCCAGCAGATGCGATGGAATGGGCGCTCGAGAAAGGAAATACCACCAATCCAAAAGGCCTTGGCCGAGGGCTGGGTCTAGACTTCCTCCGCGAGTTCATCCTCCTCAACAAGGGGTCTCTCGAGATCTACAGCCATGCCGGCTTCCTCGGAATTGGCACCGACGGCACCTCGCCACAAGCGGGAGGCCCATTCTTCGGGAGCATATCGGGGAAAGTATTTCCGGGGACCGTCGTTGTGTTGACCCTGAGATGCGACGACATTAGATATTCGTTTGGTTCAGAGCAGACCAAGAAGCCGCTGTTCTAACCATTAGAGTGATGCCGTGCTGAAGATCGACGCTGCGGAGGTGGCTGGCGAGAACTGCGTCACACTGGAAGACGGCCAGCGACTCTATGAACTAATCCATCCAGAACTCGCGGGAGACCGACCCGTTCAACTGGACTTTGCCGGAACTGAGGTATTTGCGTCCCCGTTCTTCAATGCCGCCATTGGTCAGCTTCTCCGGGACATAGCGCCCGAAACGCTGAACCGACGTCTTGAGATATCCCACCTAAGCGCGCCAGGGTTGAGGTTGTTGGGTCGAGTTATTGAAAACGCCAAGAATTACTACTCCAGTGAGGAATTGAAGCAGGCATCGAATCAGGCCTTGGGTGACGATGACGCTGACGAGATTTCGTGATGCCGATCCTGTACCGGGTTCAAGCGGAAGTTGTCGACATTAACTTCGACGCGCCCCTGTCGTCAGATGGATTTTTCGTCGACACCAATGTCTGGTTCTGGTTGCACTATACGAAAGCTAGCCAAGGAAGCCCGCCGCCTCATGCATATCAAGTTACGACTTACCCGTCGTACCTAGCGCGTGCCAGGAAGGCTAAGGCGAAGATTCTGCATTCGGGCTGGACGCTGGCCGAGCTCGCTCACCAGATTGAGCGGACAGAGCATGCGATATGGAAGCGCCTTAATGGCAATGACATCTCTCTCAAGGAGTTCCGCCACACGTGTAACGATGAACGCGCGACCGTCGTGGAAGAAACCGTTATCGCATGGGAGCAGATCAGGGCTTGGTCGACCATTACCGATTGCAACGTCAATCAAGGTCTAACAGATGCCTCATTGGGCCGGATACAACTATTCTGCATCGATGGTTACGATGCGCTTCTTCTCGGGGCACTTAGAGACGCCGGCATTTACCAGATCATCACCGATGACGGGGACTTCACTACAGTGCCCCACTTGCAAGTGTTCACTGCCAACAAAGCGGCGCTGAGGTCAGCAGAGTTACAGGGAAAGCTCGCCAGGAGGCGCTAACCTCATCGCACTGGCCGGTAACGGCCGAGGCCTGAACTTTTCGACTACTACGGAGCCGTCGCGTTCTTGCTCGGACTCGCGGTCCCCTGATCCCCGCGTCACGGTCGATCGCCTGCGCCATCCCGCGATGGAGTGGACGAATTTCGCGCTATCCAGGTCCGCCGATGCCAATCGCGGCCCACCGGGGTATTGTGGCCGCGACAAAGCATGAAGCTGAAGATCGGACCACCCTGGAATCAAGAGATGGCCGCCTGGCTTGGAAATGTGACAGCGCGAGCATTTGATCAACATCAGCGCTTTGGCCGGTCCAAAGTCGTGTTCGTAGGTGACTGGCCTTACAGTCAAACAGAGTTGGCTAGCCTGCTTCCACCTACCTGCGAGCACTCCATTGGTTTTGTCTCCAAGGGATGGACACCGAGCTATGTCGTAATCGGGCAAGAAAGCGGGCTCGAAGGCAAACTGGATCTCTGTATGCAGGCTGCCGGCACGTCGACTTGCTTCGTGCCCCAAGAGGGGTTCCTGGACGAGCTTCTATTCGGCCATGATTGGTGGACAGACGAAGTCGAAGGGTTGAACGATGCCTGCGAGAACTACCCCGGCCTCGCTTACGTTCGGTCTCAGAGTGCGGAGTTCCAATTTTCGTGGCCGTCTACTCGTGCTGAGCCGGTTCCAGAGCAGCGAGGCAATGATGGGCGTCTTCGGCTTGAAGAGACTGACCTTTTCAAGCTCGGCTATAACGTCAGTCACCTGGATAGGAATCAGAGGTGGACCTTGCTGCAACGTATCCTCGAGCGACGTCAGTTGACATTAAGTGAGGTCGCTAGCACTATCGCCAGCCACTGCCGGACCCGACGCAAGCAGCATGGTGGGGAAACTCGATACGCGCTTGCTCTCGGCAAATGGGAGGACGACCTAAGGCATCTGAAGGAGAAGTACTACAAGGGCCCAACGTATGCCTTTACGTGGCCCTCAACTGGACGTTAGGCAAGGTCAGGTTCGCGCGAACTCAGTCGGCGACCTTCAGGAGATCTGCAAAGAGCTTTGGGCGGCGGCGCTGGAAAGGCACCTGGTCGATCCGGATGTAATGCCAGCGGAGCCCCGCCAGCCTTGTCACCTGGTCGCACCAGTGCCGCATTGCCGCGTCCTTCGCGGCCGTGTCCTCCCACACGCGGCCCTTGGTCTCGACCACCCACTTGTCCTCGCCGTCAGCAGCTTTTTGGACGACCATCCAATCTGGGTGGTAATACCCGATCGCCCCACCGGGCTTGACATAGTTGACGCGGAACTGGGTTCCACTCTCTTGCTCGGTCGTGCCAAGAGCCGCGAACCGGTCGACGTCTGCAGCTCGCTCGAGGAAGCGGGCGAATTCCTTCTCAAAGTCGTTATAGGTCGCGACTAGGTTAAAGATCGTCTTCGAGCAATCAGCAAGCGGCAGATTCCGGCGCCAAGTGAACTCCTGCGTGGATGACAGCTTTAGCGACCGCTTCGCTATATCAAAGGGGCGGGTTTCGACAGAGGCCTGGCCAACCACCTTGGCGAGATACATTGCGATGCCTTCACGTAGGCTCGGAAGCTCGAGGTGGCTCCGTGGCCCGGGTGCGTCGAGGTTAACCTCATGTCCGAAGCATCGATTGACAACGTAGTTGCGGACGAAGGGGTAGAGCTCGGCGAACGCAAGAGTGAGGTGAGCGCGCTCGATCACCAACTTAGTGATTAGCCCAACAAGCTCGGGTCCCGAACGCACAAGACCGCCGGCGACGTCCACCTGATGGACCTCCGTCCCGACCATCGCGCTCTCCATCTTCAGCCGGATGCGTATCGGCTCGTCCACCTCCACTCGTTCGAAGATCGGGTCAAGGGAAAGTGCATCAAGCTCGTCGAGCAGACGGTAGTTGCGCTCGTACGTGGGGCCGGTGATCGGGATTGCGATATCGCGTGAAATCTTCTCCGCGACCGGATAGATCTTGACCGGAGGTGGCGGCGGCTGGGTCACGGTCTTGATGCCCAAACCTTCTTTCTCGAGTTCGCGCACGAAGTTCTCGAAGGCTTGTGTCCCCATGACTTCGAGCGTCTGAGTGTGATCTGGTCCGATGCCAAGCATCAGCCTGAGGCCGCGTCCTACTGCTTGTTCAGGGAGGATCTTGGCGTCCGAGGTGAACGGACGTAGACCGAGAACTACCGTTACGCTCCGAACGTCCCAGCCCTCGCGCAACATCAATACGCTGACGACCACCTTGACTCGATTGGTGGCCTCGTCAATCTCTCGCACAGCCGTCCGCGCCTCATCCAGCTGGCCTTCTCGGACCTCGCCAGTCGATGTCGTATGGATTACTAGCACCTCATCCTTTGACAGTCCGGCGTCCGCGTTCTCGACGAGCCATGCGCCGATCGCATCGGCAAAGACGTTCTTCTCGGCCATGATGAATAGGACCGGCTTGGTACCGAGTGGTTCGTACGATTTCTCGTGGTCACGCAACCTGGCGAGAGCCGCCAACAGCCAGTCCCCATACGCCTCGATCACGTTGTCACGCGTCACCTGGACGGGATCGGAATGCTCCACGCGGTGCACGATCAGTGGGGCCTTCACGATCCTGTCCTCGACCGCCTGAGCAAGCGGGTAGTCGCACACGATCCACGGGAAATACGAGCCGTTCTGGTCTTTCGGCGTGGCCGAGAAGTCCAACCACATGGCGAGGCCGCCAGGGATCGATTCGTGAAGCGACGTCAGGCTCTCATGCCACTTCAGTTCTGGATCGTGAACGTGGTGGGCCTCGTCATTGATGACTAGCAACTCGTCAAGATCCCGAAGGCGGTCGAGCATGCTCCGCTCCTGCGCCGCGAGATCCGCGAGCGGACGGCGGCCGAGTATCGCGTCCACAGCGTTGGCCGGAGTCCAGCTCGACTCTCTGGACCCATAGAGCTGATGGATGTTGGTCAGGAAGAGGTTCCCCGACGTGCCCGGCTCAGTCCCCTCCCCCCTCAAAATGACCTTTAGGTGCCAATCCGCAAACCAGTCCGAAGGGATGAGGGGATAGGTCGTAAAAATCTTGCCGGCGGCGAAATCCTTCTCCAGACGCTGGAAAACGATGACGTTTGGCGCCACCAGGAGGAAGTTGGTTGCTGCTTGAGAGTCCGGCACACGCAACCGATGGAAGAAAGACCAGACAATCGCCATGGCCATGACAACCGTCTTTCCCGAGCCCGTCGCCATCTTGAAGGCGTAACGGAACAGGCCTTGGTCCGGGAGCTCCTGCACCGTCGCGCCGCCCAGCTCGGGGATAAATCGGCGAATGAGTCGGGTGCCATCCTTCTTGGTCTCGTGGATGATGTCCATTCCCGGCAAGGTTGGGGCCGGAGATCCATCCGGGTGAAAGACCTCCCCGAACGCCTCCACTATCTCGCGGCTATCCCGCATTCCCCGAATCTCGAACAGGTAGACAAGAGTCTCGATCGCCTCTCGCTGACCGAAGTAGTAACGGAACGGGATGCCCTCGAGCTCGTGATCATCGTCGAACCAGTGCTCAAATAGCCGTCGGGTTACGTCCGAGGCGCCTGGGTAGCCGTCCCTCCACGCGTCGACTTCTTTACGCAATCGGTTGACAAGGAGCAGTTTGCTGGGCCGCCGGCCTTCAACAAGCTCGAATGCGTCCGGGCTGCCAGCCTTCTGGCGCAGAAAGGCTTGCGGCGGACGAAGGGGATCGCGAAGTTCGTCAGGGATCTCCGGCAGGTCCTTGTCGTAGCTGACGACAGGCTTAGGCATTCGGGTTCTCCATATCGACTTCGCGCACGCGCAGATGAGTGCCGCTCACCCCGCAGAACGCCTGCACTTCCTTCAGGCGTTGAGGAGCGACTTCGGTCAGCCGCAAGTCGACTTCTTCATTTCAAATCGACCTGCCGCGCTTGCGATGTGTCGTTGCCGAAGATGTCCACGACCTTTACGAGGATGGTGTAGCGGCCGGGTCGTTCGTATGGGTGCGCGTCCGATTCCAGCGCGAGGGATCGATCCTTCCGGGTCCGGTACGTGACCCAGCCCTGGATGAACGTATCGTCCTTGAAGTCCCAATCCACCGCCCAGTAGTCGATGTAGTCCGACCACTTCCGGATCTTGGCCCGGACCTCTGCTGGAACCCACTCGGTGTCGGGCGGAATCACAAAGTCCTTCAACTTGACCCGCACTGTCAACGCCTTTGGTTGCCGGATATCAAGTTCGACGTATGCGAGCTCGAAGAACTTGACTTCTCCCTTGGCCGCAGCCTGTTGGTCCATCACTTCACGCGGGATCTGGAGCAGCGAGAGCTTGATGCCCTTGTCCTTTGCGATCCTCTGGATCAGACCGCCGTCCTCCGGCCCAACCATGCCCATCTCCCACTCCCAGCCGAGAACGTGGAGCTCTCGCTGCCTCAGGGCGGCACATTCGTCCAGCGCGCCCGTGACTTCAGCGATCGTTACTGGAGCATCCACGGCGCCAACATGCACGAACGCGTGTCCTCGTTTCCCATGTAGGTGACTCAAGCCCGGGACGGGTTGGGCGCCGTAAAGCTTCAGGATGAACGCCAGATACTGGAACAAAGACTCTTCATGAGCCGGCTGTGCACCATCGGTGAAAGCGATGCCCTGCCAGTACTGACGCTCATAGCGGCCTAGGTTCAATATCTCGAACGGCTTGCACTTGGGGATGTCTAGCAGGCGCTTCCGAGTAACGTGGACTGCGAACCGAGATAGATCGCATCCCAGCCATCGCCGCCCCAACGTTTCCGCCGCGGCTAACGTCGTGCCTGATCCTACGAAGAAGTCAGCCACGAGGGCACCCTCATCGGTGTAGGCACGAACGAGCCGCTGTAGCAACGCCTCCGGCTTCTGGGTTGGGTAAGCGGTTCTCTCTTCGCTGTTGCCCTTGACGATGCTGATGTCGGTAAAAACATCGTCGTAAACCTTGGTTTCTGCGTTGAAGTCGAAGAGCACATCATCGTCCCGAACAGAGCGACCTAGAGACTTCTCGACCTTTCTGACGCGAAGCTGAATCAACTGATCGGATGATCTCTTGACCGCTCCGTACCGAAGGGTATTGTCAGGTGCGAGCCATCGTTCGTACCGATTCCGGTACTCGGACACCCCGCCAGCTTGGATGTTGAACGGGTATGAGTCCCCCTTGCTGTAGACCATCACTTGATCGTGACTATGGGCGAAGCGTCTCGAAGCGTTGCTCATCTTTCCATAACGCCAAATCAGCTCATTGACAAAGTGACCCCGTCCAAATGTGGCATCAAGTAGCGCTCGATAGTACGGCCCGAGGCGCCAGTCGACGTGCACGGCAAGAACCCCAGTAGACGATAGAAGGTCAGCCATGAGGTCCACTCGATCCGATGCCATCACAAGGTAACTGTCTAGTTCATGACCAGGCCCTTGGGCTCCCCACGTGTCTCGATACGCGTTTTCCTCGATCGCGGATTGCTCCTTGGTTACGGGGAGCTCGGCGTCTCCGACTTCAGCGATGAAGCTGAAATCAAGGCCCGTCGCGAACGGAGGGTCGATATAAATCAGATCGATCTTGCCTGCAAAGCGTTCAAGCAGGGAGCCCATCACGAGGAGGTTGTCGCCCCAAATGAGCTTGTTGCGCCAGCCGGCTTCGAACGTTGCGCCCTCTTTGGGGTCGAACATTTCGAACAGGCCCTGTTGGGGAGCGATCCGGGACTCGCGCATCGCGCGGCTCTCATTGACTCGCTCGATCACCTGGAATGGCAGGTTCACACGTGGAGCCACTCGCCTCCGGCCGCTTTCGTCGTACTTGCCCGGCCAGACCAGCTCGGTCTTGTTAACCCTGACCATGCCCGCTGGGAGCGCCGGGACCCGGTCCGCCCCGGTCTCGGCACGCCGTGCTTCAGAGGATTCGACTTCTTCGGTCATGAGTCAGTTCTCGTGGTAAACGCGCGATCAGGGTTCCGAATCAAGCCTTGCGACGTGCACAGGGTCTTGAGGTCGCAGTCTGAGCAGATCTTCGGCTCTGGGGGATTGATCACCTTGAACTTTCCTGCTTGGATCTGGCCGACGACAATGTCGAAGCGGCGGCCGGCCGCGATCACCCTCTCGGGCCGATAGGGAAATTCCATCAGAGCGTCTGCCTTCCGCCGTTCGCCAGTCCAGTAGAGGAGGAGCCGGTCGGCACGCTTCCCGTACCTGGTCTCCAGGATGTGGGCGTACGTGCACAACTGATCTTCATAGGCTCGCAGCAAAGCCGGAGAGTTCTCCGGTCGCTTCTGAGCCTTGAAATCCAGGATCTCGAGCTTGCCATCACTTCCAAGCAGCAAGTCCACCTTGCCGGTGAGGATATACGCCTCCTTCTCGATGGAGACGTCGACCTCGGTCTCGATCACCCGAAGCATCTCAGCGTGGTTCTGGTCGAAGTAGTCAAGAACCTGGCGGAGAGCCGCATCCTTCGCTTTCGCATCGATGTACCGTACGGCCGCCTGGGCCAAGAATTGGTAGCTCCGGTCCATCAGATCCCTGATCCGATTGGTATTGAGCTGCGCGAGGCCGCCGTCGAGGACCATGCGGTGAATCTCCTCAATCGTCTGATGGACGAGCACCCCGAAGAAAATGACGGCAGATCGGGAGGGGGTGAACCCGTACTCGCGAAAGAACTTGTACTGACGGGGGCAGGTTTCGTAGACCTTGACGTCACCGGTGAGGCTAAACCTCCGCTTGACAGGGATGCGCTCGTGAATTGCGAATGACTGGGAGGCCAGGAGGTCCTTCTCGACATATGGCCACTGGGGGAGGCCCTGCCAGATGCGACTGAAATGGTCCTTTGGTCTCTCGTGAGTCGTGAGCACGAGCAGCCGTTCGGGCCGCGAGAAGGCAACGTAATGGGTCCTCATCCTGTCGAAGCCGGTGATGCGGTTCTCCGGCTCGAACGGTGGGCGCTGGTAGAAGCGGCTCAGGTCCCGGTCAACTTGCTTCGCGGTCGAAAGCTGTGCGTCAAGGCTGCCGACGATGGTGACGGGGAACTCGAGCCCTTTCGCCTGATGAATCGTCATCACCTGGACGTATCCGGTAGGGAGCGGCTGGTCAGGATCCTCGTAGTCGTTGATGCCGCCCTCATGGAGGAGCCGCAGGAAGCTGTTGAAGAAATGGAAACGCAGGAACTCTCGGTTAGCGTGGGTGACAACGGTGTAGTGGTAGAAGCTCTGGAACGAATGCAGGAGCTGCGAGAAGATGGCGAGTTGGCGTGCCTGATTCTCGTCGTCGGTTGCAGCGGCAAACGGTTCGTGAGCAATCAGCCGGTAGAAGTAGTCAGCCGGCCTCATATCGAGCGAGTCGCCCGGGTTCAAGCGCTCGATCTCGACTGCCATTTCGGCTAGCGCAGTCGCCAACGGATGGGGAGCAGGGCAAGCTCGCGCCAGTTCGATAAGGCATGCATCTACGTACCGACCGAGTAGTTGGAGTGAGCGCCCGGCCACGTTGCCTCTCCCACTGCCGTGGTAGCCGAGAAGGATCGCGAAGCAGCCGACCATTAGCCTGATCGCAGGGTTGTCGAAATATTGGCGTGCCCTTGGGCAGAAGGCCGGTACGCCACGTGCCTTCAGTGCGTCCGTGTATGGTCCGCTCCGATTTTCGCGCACGCTATGTAGCAGGATTGCAACTTGGCTGTAGTCCTGGATCACCCCAGACTGTTTGAGATCAGCAACTAGGTCTGCTACCCGACGCCCCTCGTCCTTTTCGTTGACTCCCCAGATGGCGAACACGGCGGGGTAATCAGCATGTTCGGTCTTTGGATCGGGAGTGATGGTCTTATCGAACCGGAAGGGTCTCCCAGACGGATTACTCCAGTCGAATGCGGACATCCAGCGGTCGTATGCGGTAACGATCCGCGCATGGGAGCGGTAGTTGGTGATGAGCTTAAGGACTCGGCAGCTCGGAAACCGGTCGGGGAACTCGAGGATGTTTCGAACGGTAGCGCCCCGGAACCGATAGAGGCTTTGGTCCTCGTCACCGACAACGCATAGATTGCCGGTGTGGGAAGCCAGGTTGGCCAAGACACGTTCCTGGACGAAGTTCGTATCCTGGTACTCGTCGACCATCACGTATCTGATGTGTTTCACGACAGCTGCCTTGACTGCGGGAGACTCCAAGAGGTCATGTACGAGGCTTTGCTGGTGTGCGAAATCGACCCGATTGTTAGTGAATAGAGCCGCCCTATAGACGCGATAGGCTTCGCCCAGGGCGAGCAGGAATGGATCTCCAGAAGCCATCAGGTTTGTCGCGTCGATCAGTTCCTCGGTGATCTTGTTGAAGTAGTCACGCAAGCCTTCGATCGCAGTCCATCGCGTTGTCCACTTACCCTGCACGTATGGCGGTTCTCCACTCAACCCAGCGATCTCTTTGCGGTGCTCGAATATGAAGAGAAGCTGGCCGAGCTCGTCCAGGGACTCGTAGCCGCTCCCCAGTCGAGTCCGATGGCGGTGCCCACGGAGGATCTGATTGCACACAGAATGGATGGTGCCGACGCGAAGATCGGAGAGGTCGCCCCGGTATCCGACGCGGCTGGCCGCGGACGAAACGCGATCGCGCAGCTCGTAGGCCGCCTTCTCGGTGAACGTGCACAGCACGATCTCGGCCGGGGCGGCCTTCTTGAGAAGCAGCAAGTTGAGGGTCCGGAGAACCAGACTGAAGGACTTGCCCGAGCCGGGACCAGCGATTACGAGGAGTGGACCGGCATCGTGTGCGACAACCTCTCGCTGGGCATCGTCGATTTGGGGAAACCTCGCCGTGATCTCGGGAGCGATCATCACAAGAGCCCTCCGTTTCGGAATGTGAAGGGCTGGTCCCGGCGGATGGTGAGAGGGTCGTGGATTCGCTGCTCGATCGTCGCGGCCCAAAGGACGATCGCTCGGGTCAAGACACCATCCTCCTCCGACGGAACGCATTGGCTATTGGTGAAGTTGTCGGCGCGGAGTATGACTGCTGCCTCTCGTCTAAGTGCCGCTCTGGAATGCGACGAGGGTAAATCATCACGCGATCCCAAGTACCGTCCTGTAGCCGCTCGATGCCAGTAGGGAGAAGCTGGTCCGGGCCAACTCGTTGTCCGTGTGGGGCTCCGCGACGAATTCTTTTTGGAGCTCGGCGGCTCTAGACCCCGCGGGGCAGGCTCGACCCGAGTGCTCCTGCGGCCGGGGTGGTATTCGGTTGTTAACGTGCCTGTGCCCGGTCGCGGAGCGATTGTTGGTCGGTTACGCGTCCAGAGCGTGGTCGCGTTGAAGCTCCGCGGCTCGGGCTAGTTGGCCCGTCTCGAGATAAGCCGCTCGGAGCTTCCGGGCTAGGTCCTCCCGGTCGGGTTGCCGCTCTAGGGCCTGTTCAAGGAGGGGGATCGCTCGGCTGGGCTCTTGGCGCGCGATGAGGTTCGCTGCGAGGGCGCCCATCAAGTTGATCCGAGCCGTCTCGGCGCGCTGCCGGAGCTGGCGCACGAGATCGCCGGCTGCGCCGCGGGCGCCGTTCACCTCCTTCTCCAGCTGCTCCCATCCCGGTAGGAATTCGCCCGCCGACCCGTCGAGAAGAAGCGTCGCGTCTTCGACTAGGTTCGGCGACAAGATGCCCTCCTTGGCGACGCACTCTGCCGCCATCTCCTCGAGGCGGAAGAGGTCGATGCTGCAATGGCTCAGGTCGAGCCGCACCGACTCGTCGTGCTCCACAACCATCCGCGCGGCGAGCGGCGCCGGCAGCCAGCCGTTCAGCATATTGCTGAGCCGGTTTCTGAGCCGGGTGCGCTGCTTGTCGGGCGACATTCCCGGGGTCAGCTCGTCGGCGAGGTCGGCTCGCATCACCCTGTCCTTCGGGCTGGTCAAGGATCTGAGCAATAGGTACAGCCAGATGAAGGCGATCACCGGGCGGCCCATCAGCTCGGGTCCGAAATCGTGGCTGTCGTGGCGGAGCCCGAGCCCGCCGAGGGTTTCGATCCCCAGATATGTCGGAGGCATCGTCGGCGATTTCGGCTTCACAGCGAGAGGTGCTTCTGGCTCCTCCTCGGAGAGTTCCTCGATGGCGTCGTCCTGAGGGTGGACTCCGTCCCCCTCGTGTGGAGAGGAGTTGCTCGGTGCTTGGCCGACTCCGCGCTCCAACCACCATTTGATCCCGAGCGCCTGCCGCTGCTCGACACGGCGGCCGACTGCCTTCTCCGCTGGCAGTAGCAGGCCACGAGCTCGGAGCTGGCCGGCCAGCTCTGCGTCCCCACTGCTTCCCAAAACCTGAGCGGCGATGAGGGCCGGCACGCTGTCCGGCCATTGGCTTCGCGCCTCCAGCCGGACGTGGGCGGACCGCTCCTCGGCAAGCCGTGCAGCCACGTACAACGGGACCCCCAGGTCGAATATCCGAGCCGCCTCAGCCAGCGCCCGCTGAACGCCCGTCGGGTGGCCGCTACCAAACCCTCGAGGCGGTTCGAAGAGCCACCGGCGTCGACCAGCCCTCAGCTCATGTACGCGCAGACGCAGATCGCCAAGACCGCGCTTGGGCACTAATAGAAGGACGAGGAGCCAGAGGGCGGCAACCTCCAGACCATGAGCGAGTTCAAGCGGCACGATCGGCCTCCTGGTTCATCAGATCAGGCAAGAGCTGTCGTGCGAACCGAGCGAGCGCATCGCGGGCACGCGATTCGAAACGAAGCACCCACGGAAAGCCTTTCAGGTCATTGGTCGGAACGACCCGATCGTCCGGAATCACTGCCAGGTGCAGGAGACCCGACATCAGAGAGGTCGGAATTGGGTTCGTCCCGGCCGCCTGGTCAACGATGAGCGCCAGTTTGCCCTCAAGGCCCCGCTCCCACGCCCGATCGGCCCACGCAGCGGTGGCTGAGGCCGACTTCAGGGTCGGCCTTGCGATCAAAAGCGACACGTCGCTGGTTTCGACCGCGACGTCGATGAGCCATCGATCGCCCGATGGCACCTCAAGTACAACCAGGTCGTAGGCGCGCCGAAGCATCGGGATCAGAAGGCGCAGGCGCTGACCATTCAGCGTGTCTGGACCGACGCACAGCAACTCGCAGCCGCTCGGATGCCGGACCGCGAGGTCGATGACCGATTCATCGACGCTGGCCCGGTGGCTGAGGAAGTAGTTACTCAGCGGCGCCGGATCAAGGCCAAGAGAAGTCGTCAGCTGGCCAGCGGTTAACAAGCAGATCGGGCGCGGTCGTCGATCACTTGCGACGGTTCCGACAGCCGCCACTTGAACGGCAAGGTTGAACGCCAGAGTTGTGCTGCCACACCGAGACTCCAGCGCATGAAACGCGATTACGGGTGACACGCGACGGCAGGCCGGCAGCGAAGGCGGAGGAATCAATGGCTCAGTGTCAGTTGGCTCTCCGGGTACTGGGGATGGCCATGGAAAGGCAGCCGCCACCACCGCGGCCGCCAGTGCGAGGACAACCACTACGAGAGTCGCCGGGAGCCATGCGACCTCAAACGCCCTAGCGACTTGAGGCGCGTGACTCGCCGCCACGGCAAGCGCCATGACCACGAGCACCGAAAGCCCGGCCCATACGAACACACGAACCCCGCGGGGGACGTTACTGGCCATAAGCGAAGCTCGCACTCCGCGATTCCGTCAGTGTGGCTGGCCCCAGAACGAGTAGCTGCACAACGAGATGGCCGGTGATCGTTACCCTCTGCCCCTGGATCTCGACCGACCATGACGACAGGCCGCGCACGGCGGCCGTCCGAATTGAACCGTCGGCGACGATCCTCGCTTGGACTGGGTCGAGAACTGCGACACGGCCGTTGCTGCTCCGATATGCAGCCTCATCGATCGTCGACGCACCATCTTCTGCCGACGCCTGCAGGGTCTCCCCGAGCTGAGCGTAGCCAGACTCCACGAGTGCTGTGTCGATAACGAAGACCGAGAGCGGGACAAACAGGAATGCCATTACGAGGGCTGACATCACCAGGATCTGACCCTCCTGCCGCGCGAGACTGCGCCTCATGGAGTTCGGCTCCGGTATGGCTCGATAAGCGCGTGGGCCTGCCAGGTCATGAGCACCCGGTCGCCGAGCACCTGCCGCGCGATCGGGAACGCGGCGAGGCTAACGTAGCCTCGCACAGTGACCGTGAGCGCAGTCCCGCGCTGGAAGCTGCCGGTGTCGATCGTGAGCTGGAAGTCCTCTATCTGCGCTCCGCGGACGGCCTCCTGTCCCGCGGCCAGACCCGCGGTCTGCGCGGCCTGGGCGCTCGGTGCTCGGGCAGCGGCGAAAGCCGCCTGCGATGCGGCCGATCGGATCGCCATGTCCTCGCCCACCACCTGGCCCACCGCGAGGATCCCAAGCGACAAGAGGAGCAGGACGAAGGCGCTCAGCGCCCACTCGACTAGCGCCTGACCTGACTGGACTCTCATGACGAACCCGGCTGAAAACGCTCGATCGTGTGCACCGACCGTGACTGAATCGATAAGCGATTGAAGGGCGGTAACGGCAAGGGCAGGATCGCCGGCGCATAAGCGGTCGCGGTTACCACGACAAGGTCTCCCTCGATTGAGACCGACACGTCGGCCGGCCCCGCACCCGGCTCGAGTCGCGACCACAACGTCTCCGCCTCGAGCTTACCGTCACCCGGTTGGTGCCCGACCAGACTGGCCTGGAACGCACCCTCGCGCGTGGCGAGGTCCAGACTCGAGCGGTAGTTGAGGAAGATCGCAACCTGAGCGGTGCCGACGACGAGCAGCATGAGCAGCCCGACGGTGAAGGCGAACTCGACCATCGACTGCCCCCGCTCGCTCACAGCCGACTCAACGTCCCCAGCAGCGGCGAGAACACCAGGTACATGACGAGCGCCAGCAGCGGCATCACGAAGAAGACCAGCGCAGGCACGGTCATCAGAACCGGGGCTCGCGTGATCCGCTCCCGGTAGCGCGCATGCCAACCGCTCCGGGCGGCCTGCGCGAAGTCCGCGAGCAGCGCGGCCATTCCAGTCCCGTACCGACGGCCGATCCGGAAGGTGTCTGCCAAGCGGTGGAGGTCCTCGACGCGGTAGCGCTCCGCGACCTCGTCAAAGGCCGCTTCCAGTTCCAACCGTTGGACCTCCTTGACCCGAAGGGCTTCGCGAACCAGATCTGCCGACGGATCCGCGTAAGTCGCCACCGCTGCAGCCAGCGCGCCCTCGGCGGTAGCGGCCCCGCTCTCGAGTAAGACGCGCGCGCCCGTCAGAACGCGTGGTAGCCGCCTGGCGACTTCCCCACGAACGCGGCGCGATCGGTAGTTCCACAATGCAAGCTGTCCCGCCGCCAGCGAGACGCCACCAATAAGTCCTACGACCGGCGCGGTGGCGGCGAGCCAGTAAGCACCCTCGACCAGAGTGAGTGCGGTGACGGCGGCGATCCCGGCCGCGGCGCCACCGCACGCCAACCAGAGAATTCGCCTGGCCGCCGCCTCGGTCGTCACCGGCATTCGGTCGGAGCTGAGTGCCAGAAGTAGGCGGTCTGGTTCCGAACTGCGCATCAGACCACCGATGCCAATCGATGTGGACCGGCCGGAGAACCACATACGCCGTCGCTGGCCATCGGTTGCATCGGCAACACGCAGGATCGCGCGGCGGTGGACGACCCACTCCTCGGCGGTGAGCCGCCGTGGCCACGCTAGGTAAACCGCTGCGATGGAGAACCCACCTACGACCGAGAGGACAAGTGCGGCCGCCAACGCCGCGGTCATTCGCCCACCTCGCGCAGGCGGAGCCGGCTTTCGCGCGGAGGTTCCGACATCCGCTGGAGAACGCCGTAGCCGAGCGCCATCCAGGCGACCGCCAGCCCGAAGACGACCTCGCCGGCTGCGGAGCGAAACGGCGCAAGGAGTGCAGGCGCCAGTACCTGAAGCGTGACCAGAAAGACGAATGGCAGGAACGCGAGCAGGGTCACTGAAGCCTCGACACCCGACCGCATGGCCTTCGCCTCCGCTTGCAGCCGAAGCGTCTCTGACCAATCGGCAACCAGCGCCTCGAGGGCGGGTACCAGCTTGCCGCCGCGACGCCAGTGCAGGGACAAGCCGAGCGCGAGGTCGTCGAAGAGCGGATCGGCGATGCGATCGCGCACGCGATCAAGCGCCTCGGCGAATGCTGTTCCTCCGGGCCCGTAGCCGCCCGCGGCGACGACCTCGCGGAAGATGCGGCGCGCCTCATAAGGGCCACTCTCGGCAAGCGCCTCCAACATCTGGGTCGCACTGCCAGCCCGTGACATAACGGCGATCCCGTGCCGCACGGCTTCCAGCAGGGCTTGTTGGCGCCGCGATTCGAAGCCTCGGCGCTTTGCTTCCAGGGCCACACCGGCGAGGTGGTATGTGATCACAAAGGCCACAAGACCTAGCACCGGCAACCCAAACCATGCCCAGGCCACAACCCCAGCGAGGAGGGCGCCACCAGCGCGGAGCAGGATCCATGCCTCGGTTGGAATCGAGTCCAGACCGGCCTGGGCCAGAGCGACGCGGACCGTCTCAGGCCTCAGAGCCATTTCAAAGCGCCGTCGTACCCAACGCAGCCCGACCCGCAAGTCACGTGCGACGATGACGCCAACGCATAGCAATGCGCCGACGAGAGCGCCCGCGACCAACAGTGTCCTAGCCGCGCCCATCGCTCAGGACCTGTCGCACCAATCCCTCGGGATCGATCCCGGCCACCAACAGCTTCCGCCAGATCTTGTCCGGCATGTGCATAAGAGCGTCCGGTCGCCATTCCCAACTGTCATCGGCGATCCGGTACACCGCCGCTTCCGACACAATCGGGCTTCCGAGCGGGTCCTCTGGGTTCTCAGCAACGAAGGCGAGTGATGCGAGCCGCCGAACCTCATCGTCTCCGCGATGGAAGGTGCTCAGGTGGACGACGAGGTCGACACCGCTGCCGACCATCTGGCGGACAACGTGCGGGGCCAAATTCGCGTCGCCCGACATTGCCAGCACCTCGAGTCGGCTGAGTGCCATTCGCGGACCGCTCGCGTGCAGGGTGGTGAGGCTGCCGTCGTGGCCGCTGGTCATGGCGTGGAGCATGTCCATCGCCTCCTTGCCCCTGACCTCACCGACGATGATCCGCCGCGGCCGCTGCCGCAGGGCGCCACGCTGGAAAAGATCCTGAAGTGTGATGCGACCCGCACCTTCGACATTGGCGTCGCGCTCTTCCAGGCTGATGAAGCCGCGGCGCAGCTCGTGTAGCCAGAGCTCGGTCTCAGTTTCCAGCACACATGTGCGCTCGCCGTCGGGGATCATCAGTGCGAGCACACGCGCGAGGGTCGTCTTGCCAGTGCCGGTCGGGCCGCTGAGGATGATGTTCAACCGCGCCCGGACTGCAGCGTCCAGGAGCGGGATCATCGCGAAGGGCAGCGTCCCGGCTCGCGCCAGGTCATCGAGGTAGAGGAAGCGGCGCAACTGCTGCTTGCGGATCGTGATCGCAAGAGGCTTAGCAACCGGCGGCAGAATAGCGTTCAGTCGGCTGCCGTCGCGCAACGTGATGGTCACGATCGGGTTCGCTAGATCGAAGTGCTTGCCCGCCTGCTCGGCGTAGAAGCGCACCAGCGTGACCAGCTCGTCCTCAGATCCGTAAACCACCGGCAGCGGCTCGCGATGGTCACCGTACTCGAGGTAGCCACCGTCGGCGCCATCGATGTGGATGTCCTCGACACCATCGATTGCCAGCAGCTCGCCGAGGGGACCCAGCGCGCCATGGCTGACGTACATGCGTTGGCGAATCTCCCAGTACTGAACCTGGGACAACTGCGGCAGTGATGCGGAGCGAGCCGTAGCGGCGTGGTAGTCCCGCACTGCTTTGTCGGCGAGTCCGAAAATTGTGCGATCGTCTGCGGGCACCGGCCGCGGATCCTGCCGATCCCGGAGCACCTCGTCAAGGCTCTTGCGGAACGCCGGGAGAATATGTGCTTCCGCCTGCCTCACCTGGTCCGGGCTGGCGTCAACGGCCTGCATGTCACGACCTCAGCGCAGGTTCAGGAGCGGGCTCTGAATCGGGAATGATCAACGCGGTCAACGCCTCAATAGCTCGACGCGCGACGAGCGCCTGGTCACCGTGGACCTTCTTGTATCGCGGATGCTCGGGCTCCGGAATGCTGAGCGCCCGAGTCGAATGCTGCAGCTCGACCCGGCGCCAATAGTCCGGGGTGTCCGGGATGCTCGCTGCCGTCATCAGGCCGTACTCACTATCGGCGTAGCGGTCGGCTCCAACCAGCGATCCGCTGTGGACGCAGTTGAGCACAATGCGCGTGCGCCTCAGCCAGTCATACCCGGCCTCGTCCAGACGCCCGAAGTGTCGTTCAAGCGCATCCATGCCAAGCGGGCTCGGTGTCACCACCCAGCACAGCTCACCGGCAGTCACAGGCGTTGGGAAACCAGACCGGACCCGTCCGAGGTCGATCACGACGTGTTGGAATTGCTGGCTGGCCGCCTGCATCAGGCTCGTAAGGAAGTGGTCCGAAATGCGCTCTGCCTGATCTGGCCTGAGCAGTCCTGGCAAGACGGCCAGCCCATCACGCCAGGACAGGTGCGCCTCCAGCTCGTCACCGCCAACCGGAGCGAGCTGCGCGTTGTAGGCGAGGTGGTACAGGTTGCGCGACGCATCTAGGTCGAGCAGCGGTGCGATCTCCGGCGAGTCGAGGTTGAGGTCGATGAGCAAAGTACGCGCCTTCGCTGAGAGCACAGCCGCCATGCCGAGCGCGATGGTCGTAGCCCCGTCAGCTCGAGCAGAGAAAACGCCGATCGCGGCCATTAGGAGGCTCCGCCGGCCGGAATCTTGTCCTGGACCCCGCCCGGCTGCATCTTGATCAAGGCGATGCCGCCGTGGTCCGCGTACCACTCGACCTGAGGCGCGAGCTTTGCTGGCACCCAGAGGTCGACCGAGCCTTGCCCGATGCCCAGGACCTGGACGTCCTGCATGTAGACGAGGTCGACCTGAGAGCCGTTGGCCAATGTGGCGGTGACCAACAGCGCGACATGGTCGCCTGGGGCGAGGTTGGCCGGCATCCGGCGGACCGGGACGGCCACGTCCCACAGGCCAGCAGTGAACTGCGATGCAACCACATCTGCTGGGATGAGGTCGCCAGCGTTCACATCCACCGCAGCCACCTGCCCAAGCACGCGGCTTCGGTCGGAATCGCGGAGAAGCGTCGCCAGCACGGAAGGGTCCTGTGTTCGCAGCCGTGCGGTGATGAGTTCGTCCGACGTGATGGACGTGCCGGCGTGGATCGACTTCGCCGCACGCAGCACGGACACCATCTGGTTGGCGTCCGCGCCGGGTCCCAGAACAACGAGCGCATAAGCGGCCAACGCCAGCATCGCGGCTAGGCCGAGCAACGCTGCGAGACGCCAGCGGCGCTCCGCCGTTCCGGCGACAACGCGCAGGCGTCTCGGTTCGGCGGCGGCCATCACGGCGCTCCGATCGCTTCGGGTTGGACCTGGTACACGGAGTAGGGCTGCGAGTAGGGCTTGGTCTTGACGCCTAACGTGAGCCACGGTCCGCCGTTGACCGAGTAAGTGACGAGGTAGCGCAGTACAGCGGCCGCCGTGTAACCGTTGGAGAGCCGGTAGGTATCGGATTGATAAACGTGCTGGACATCGCTCTGAGCTGGGTAGGCCTGGCCGAGGTCGATCGAGTCGTAACCGATGCCGTCGCCAAACTCCCACGAGACGCCGGCAAGGCGTGCGCGGACTCGTACGGTAAGGGGACCCGACGATGCAACCGCGTCGGCCATCGCCGCGCTTCCGCTTAGCCAGAACCACGAGGGCAGGCCGGTCAGCCCAGCCCCAGGGTTGATACCCAGCGTGAGTGCCGGCCATGGCTGCCTCGAACTGGCCTGATCCGCGAGAGCGATCTCAGGCGTCGTCGGTGGCAAGAGACTGTCGGTCGGGTTAGGAACACAGACCAGACCCAGCGCATTGCCGTTCGAGTCATATACGTAGTAGCCCGTCTGAGCGGGAGGACACGCCGATGTAGGGAGGCCGGCGCATGGGTTGCTGATCAGACCGTTGTTCTGGGTCGGACAAGCACCTGGAACGGAGTTGCCGGGAACTGGTCGATAGATGTAGCTCGGAGCAGTGGAAGTCGTGCCTGTCCCGGCCGGCTGCGTAGATGCAGCGGCTGTGATGCCGTTCGGGTCGTAGCCGGCCGAACCCTGGCTCACGACCGGGCCATTGCTGACCGGACCCACGTTGACGGTTCCTCCGTCGCCACCCGGAGCCTCGGCATATGCCGCGATGGGCCACAGCGCTACAACTGCAAGAACCGCAGAGGGAAGCCGGGCCGGCAGCCACAGCCTCATGACGACGTGGTCACCGAATGCACCTCAGCGTCCGTGATGAGGTACCGGCCCCCAACGGACTTCATCCAGAACTTGTCGTCAAAACTGATTGAGAATTGCTGGAGGACCGAACCATCGGCGGCCTTTGTCAGCGTGATCCGCGATGTCCCGATTTCCTCTACGCACCAAGTCACCGAGGAATCGTTTGGATCTACGAGCTTCCCGACGCGGACCGTAGTCAGCTGATTCTTGAAGTCCTCGAAAACACCAGCCGCGTGGTTCTGATCGAGGGCGGAGCGAAGCTTGGCCAGCCGGTTACCAGTATCTGCCCCCGGCAGTAGGCTTCCGTCGCTGGTCTGATAGGCGCGCAGCTCGACCTGCCCGTCAGAGACCAGGTCGCCCTTCACTTTCGCGGCGTCAGAGGCGTTAATAAGGTCGCCTCGGTCAGTCGGGTTGAAGGGGTTCTGGAAGTAACCCGCCGGCGGCCACGGATGGATCACCGGGATGTTGGCGTAGCGGAGATCTCCGAGCCGTCCGGTTGCGCCCAAGACTGCGATGCCGCCGAGTATCACAACGACAATCGCAGCCGCCAGTCCGGTCCGGGCCCAACTCCCCAGAACCGCTTCTCTCACGTGAAGACCCCGTGCCCCAGCGGGCCTGGTGAGCATTGCTTTGGCCCTTTTGCGACCTTAAGTGGCATCTTAACGCCGTTCGGGTGAACCTCCAACATGACGCTGCCGGCCAGCACCGTTTCGAACCCTAGGATGCGCTCGGCAAGCCTACAAATCCTCATCCCAGCCTCAGCGATTCCTCAAGTTTCCCTGAGGTTCGCGGCACCTCTCTTCGACTCGGAGTCCACGTGATGTGGAAGAGCACGCCCGATACGCCTCCGAATCTGTATGCGGGTGCATGCCGCCGACGCTACAGAAGAAGCGCACGCTGACCGCACGCTAGCCGCCTTCCAGGGCGCCTTCTTGCCGGTCGAGCATCGGTTGATCCGAATTCAGGAGTGAGGCCGGCGCATCCCGACCGCACGCTGACCGCACGCTGTACGCACGCTGAAGCCGAATCAGGCCCGGGGCGGCGTTCACGCCGCGCCAGTGGATGCCTGCGTGCGCTCGGCGTGCGCATCGATGAGCCCGTCGCATGGTCTGAGTCTCAAATGAACTCACGACGGATGACCAGGGAGCGATTGCTTAGCGCCTCCACCTGGGTGCCAGCGACATGGTGGTCCGCCGAGCGTGCGGTCAGCGTGCGGTCGATTCATAGCGTCGGAGGCGCACATCCCCTAAGGAGGCTCTCCGACCATGATTCGACTCTCCGATCAGATCCACCGGGCGTACCAATCAGCTCTGTGTTCGGGGTCCATTGGCGGCGCCGAGTCGCTCGTAGTCCGCCTCCGCGACTTCAACGCACCCGAGCAAGAACGCGACGAACTTTGGACCCAGCTTATCGACCATTACATTGCCGGACCCCGGCAAGCCTGGGCGGCCGCACTTCTCGAGGTGATGCGCGTCGATCTCCTCGTCGCGCTGGGCGCTCTGCCCGCTCTGCCGCCCGCGATCACGCGCGATGACATCGCCCAGCAACTCGCCACCGACGTGCTGGCCGCCGCCCTCGAGGGCACGAGTAATCCCGCCCGTTGGACCAGGCACCGGCTGATCACTCGCGCGACAACCTCGGTCCAACGGCTGCTTGTTGACGAGCTGCGCTCCGCCACCGATGAGTCCGAGCTTCCGCCTCGGCCAGACGGCTCATCACAGGTCTCGATGCAACTGCGCGAGCTGTTGGTGGACATCGAGGCCGGCCGAATGCCCCGCAAAGCGGTCGCGATTCTTTACCGCCAGGAGGTGCTCGGCGAATCGTTGGCGGAGCTCGGCGCCGAAGCGGGCATCAGCCCCGACGCCATCCGGATGCAGCGAGACCGCTCGCTGGCAGCTATCCGACGGCTACTGGAGGCAGCTTGAGTTCAGCGTGCGCACTGCGTGCGCACTGCGTGCGGACAGCGTGCGGTCGAGACCGTTCGTTTTCGCCTGCTCCAGGGGGATACGCAATACATGAAGCCTTTTAACCGCGCCCGCCTCAAGTCCCTCCTCGCGGTCGGCGGGGCGACAGTCCTGCTCACGATCCTGCTTGCCGTCCCTGCCTACGCCGCCGGCGACATCAATACCGTCATCGACAGCGTCCGTAACTGGGTCGCCGGCCTGCTCGCCGCGCTGGCGACCCTCTTCCTCACAATCGGCGGCGCGCGCTACCTCACAGCCAACGGCAATCCGCGGGCGGTTGAGGAAGGTAAGGCCGCGATCAAGTCGGCGATGATCGGCTACGCGCTCGCGGCGCTGTCGCCGATGCTGGTCTCGATTCTCCAGAAGGTGCTGGCCACCTGATGGACATCACCTCCCAAGTAATCGACGCGATCAACGGCTGGCTGCAGAGCCTGGCCGAGCACCTGCTCCGGCCGGCTCTGACCGCCGCCGGGCAGCTCCTGTTCCAGACGCCTGCCTACGACTCCATCCCGGATGTCGGTCGCGCTTGGTCGTTGGTCCGCGACGCAGCGGACGGCCTCTTCGTCCTCGCACTGCTGGCCGCGGGCGTACTGGTCATGGCTTCGGGGACCTTCGAGTCGCGCTACTCGGCGAAGGTTCTCGTGCCGCGGATCGTTCTCGCCGCGGTCTCCGCCAACGCGAGCCTGGCGATCTGCGGCGGCCTGATCCGGATCGACAACGCGCTGGTCCAGGGGCTACTCGGGCCCAATCCCGGCGCGGTCACATTCGCACAGCTGGCTGGGATGATCCAGGGGCCGGCGGCATCCGACCAAGTCGTCGGCAGCCTGGTCTCGATTGCCGCCGCGATCCTCGCCGTCCTGCTCGTGGTCCTGTATATCGGACGCGACCTGCTCCTTCTGGTGGCGACCGTGCTCGCCCCGCTCGCGCTCGCCACCTACGCGCTGCCTCAGATCGACGAGATCGCTCGGCTTTGGTGGCGCATGTTCTCCGCTCTGCTGTTTGTTCAGGTGGTCCAGGCCGTTCTCGTCGAAGTCGGTCTGCAACTCCTGAGGCACACCGATTGGCTCGGCCCGGTCTCGGATCTCACGTCGGGTCTTGTGCTGATCACGCTCCTCTACCTCCTCTTCAAGCTGCCGTTCGCTGCGTACCAGTGGGCCTTCCGTCAGCGGCTCAGCCAGAGCCCCGTGGTGCAGGGAACAGTTGCGACCGTCCGCACGGTGGCGACCGCGGTGGCGACCGCAGTGGCGGCCTAATCGTGGAACCGGTCCGCGTGCCGCAGCACCTGGAGCTCGAGGACATGATCGCCTGGGGCCTCGGCGCAACCGACCTGCTCTGCGTCGCAGCAGGCGCGGTCTCGGCCTGGTGGATTTATCTGAACCTCCCGCTCGGATTCGACCTGCGGGTCGCTGCAGCCGCGCCGCTGGTTATGGCGGGCCTCGCGTTCGGAACGCTTCGTTTCGGCGAGCTGGCTCTTCGCGACTGGCTCCGCATCGCACTCCGCTACGCATCGCGTCCGAGGACGCTCATCTGCGGGGACGGGTTGTGATCGGCCTCCGCCCGGGCCGCGCCCACGAGTTGCTGCCGGTGTTGGCGGCGGCCGACCGCGCCGTTCGCCTTCGTGACGGAGGCCTCCGCGCTGTCCTCGAGTGCCAGACATCGGCATTTGGGATCAAGGGCGAGGCCGAGCAGCGCGCCGTCGTCGATGGCTGGGCCTCGCTCCTCAATTCTCTGCCGCACCCGCTGCAGGTCGTCATCCGCACACGTGAGCTGGCGCCGTCCGCGCTCCTCTCCCCCGCCGCCACCGACCGTCCGGCACTTGCTGCCCTGGGCGAGTCCTACCAGCGGATGGTGGAGGACCTCGCCGGTCGTCGCCGGATACTCGACCGTCGCTTCTTCGTCGTGTTGCCGGGGCAGGCGCCCGACCGCCGTCGCCGGACCAGCAATGGCGCGCGCGATCTCGAGATCCTGGACCAGCGGGTCAGCTGGGTGACGGAATGCCTCCGCCGGCTCGACCTCGAGCCCCGCCGACTTGGCGGCCGCGAGCTCGCCGATCTTCTCCGGCGGGCACTCAACCCGGTGTCCTCGGTGCAGTCGATCGCCGATGACGACGACCTCCACGACCTGCCCGGGCTCATCGCGCCGGCCGCCCTCGCCGAGCGGGCCTCGTCGCTTTCGGTCAGCGAGCGGTGGACGCGAACGCTGGCGGTCACTCGTTATCCGTCGCGGTTGCGCCCCGGCTGGCTCGGCGACCTGCAAGCGTTCGACGGAGACCTCGATCTCGCCCTCCACGTCCAGCCCAACACCGGGCCTGCGGTCATGTCGTTCCTCGAGCGCCGCATCAGCGAGCTGACTTCGACAGTCCACCTCAGCGAGGATCACGGTGGTCGCGCCGATCCCTATCGTCGGGCAGCGCTGCACGATGCGCTCGAGCTTCAGGACCGCGTCGCGCAGGGTGCAGAGCGCCTCTTCGACGTCTCGCTCTACCTGACGGTCTGGGCCGACGGAGCCGACGACCTCGACGCCGCGACACGCCGGTTGGAGGCGCTGTTCGGGACCCGACTCATCCACACGCGCCGCCTGCTCTTCCAGATGCGTCCGGGCCTGGTGTCCACGCTTCCGATCGGCATCGACGCCGTGGCAGTGCGACGGATGCTCTCGACGACCGCGCTGTCGGCGACCTTCCCATTCGCCGGCGGCGATTTGCCGACCAGCTCGGGTCTGCTCTACGGCATCAACACCTCGACGCGAAGCCCGGTGATCGTGGATCGCTTCGCGCTCGAGAACCACAACGCAGTCGTCTTCGCGACGAGCGGCGCGGGCAAGTCGTTTCTAGTCAAGGTCGAGCTGGCTCGTGCCATTCTCGCCGGGACTCGGGTCATCGTCATTGACCCCGAGGGCGAGTACGCCCGCCTGGTGGCATCACTCGGCGGCGAGGTGATTGCGATCCGGCCGGGCTCGCAGGCGGGGTTGGACCCGTTCGCAGTCACCGGCTCCAGCCCGGGTGCGCTTACCACGCGGATCGCGACTCTGACCACGTTCTTGGACCTGCTGGCCGGACCGTTGGGGCCGCGCCAGCGGGCCGAGGTCGAGGACGCGATCTCGCACGCCTTTGCGAAGGCGGGGTTCGCCGACGGCGAGTCAGTCGACGACCTCACGTGGCCGCGCCTCGCCGATGTGACGGCGCGCCTCGGCGCCAATCGTGCGACCAAGGACGTCGCGGTCCGGCTCGAGCGTTACGTCGGTGGGCCAGGCCGCTGGTTATTCAACCAAACTGCCGCCGCCGCCTTGTCGAACACCGGAAGCGCGGTATACGTCCTCGCCGGCCTGCCGGAGGAGGAGCGAACGCCGGCAATGTTTCTGGTCCTCGACCGCGTCTGGTCGAGGCTTGCCGACTCTTCAATCCCGACGCTCGTGGTGGTCGACGAGGCCTGGTGGCTGATGCGCCACAGCGAGACCGCGGCCTTCCTCTTCCGGCTGGTCAAGACCTCGCGCAAGCGCCGCGCCGGACTGACCCTGATCACGCAGGACGTGGGCGACGTGCTCGCCAGCCCGGACGGCGAGCCGATGATCGCCAACTCAGCCCTCCAGATCCTGATGAAGCAGGCGCCGCAGGCGATGCCGAGGCTGGCCGAACTATTCCGCCTCACCCAGGCCGAGCAGTCGTGGCTGCTCAACGCGCAGCGCGGTGAGGGGCTACTAGTCGCGCGAGGCAAGCGGGTGCCGTTCCAGGTGATCGCGACCGACGAGGAGTCACGCCTGATCGAGGGCAACGAGAGCCGCACATGAAAATCCTGCTCTCCGCTCTCCTGCTCCTCGTCACCTTTCCTGTGGTCGTGGGCACCGCGGCGGCGACTGTCGCCTCCGCGCCCCACCCCACGCCTGCGGTCCGGCTCTTTTCGTGGGTGCCGGCGGACGGCTTCCCGGATCGCTTTCCTTTTGGCCAGTGCACCTGGTGGGCGGCCTACAACCGGAAGGTCACCTGGAACGGCAACGCGGCTGACTGGCTTGCGAACGCTTCTGCACAGGGATTCCACACCCAACCCAGACCCAGCGTCGGCGCGATCGCCGTCTACCGACGCGGCGCCCCCTACAGCGCCCTCTACGGCCACGTCGCCGTCGTGATCGGGGTCGGCCCCGGCACCTACACGGTCAGCGAAATGAACGTCGTCGGCTGGGGCCAGGTCAGTACGCGACAAGTGGGGTGGCCGGACTCGCACATCGAAGGCTTCATCCCACTCCAGGAGGACCACCAATGATTGCCCGACTCCACACCGTCGCGGAACTGGTCTTGATCGTCTCGGTCGGAGTCGCTGTTTGCGTCGCGGTTCTGCGCGAGCGCGAGCACCGGCGCCCCGGGGTTCTCCTCGACCTGCTGCCACCCGAGGGCGCTACCGCGGACGTCCGCGCATGGGTGCTCTTCTTTCAGAGCCTCTACGCGATCGCGCATCCCTGGTGGAAGCGCTGGCTACTCGGCCAGCCCCACATCGTCCTCGAGCTCTGGTCGGAAGCCGGCGACCTCGGTGCTCGCTGTTGGGCACCGGCCCGTCTCGAGCGAATGGTCTCCGTCCTGCTCCGCAGCGCCCTGCCCGGCATCCAGGTCCGTCCGTCAGTAGCTGCCGTATCGATGCCCAATCCAGCGACTCGAACGCGGTTCCGGCTGGATCGCAACCCGCTTCACTCTCTGGCCGATCCCAAGCCGGAATCACTGCGGTCGGTGATGCTCGCCTTGGCCGAGGCACCTGCCGCAATGGTCCAGCTGGCGATCAATCCCGACGTTAGCTGGCAGAAGCGAGCACTGCGCCAGCTCAATCAACACGCAGGTCTGGAGCCCGAGCGGGGCCTGGTGATGACCGTACTGGGCTGGGTGGTCGACGGCTTGTTTCATCTCGTCCTGCCGGAGCAGCCCAATCCGCCGCGGTCGCTCCGGCGGCCGACGCGGCCCGCGCCACCACCGGAGAAGGCATGGAGTCCGGGTTACTGCGCCGATCTCCGGCTCAGGGTGGCCGCACCAAATGACGCGGCCGCCCAGGCGCATATGCACGCGCTAGTCGCATCGCTTCGAGGCTTCGATGGCGCCAACGGCTTTCGGCCAAGACGCGTGTGGCTCGGCCGACGTTTCGATCGCTTGGTCGCCAGGCGAGTGGCACCATCCGGCGGGATGGTCCTGGTCGCCAGTGAGTTGGCCGGCCTCTTCCATCTCCCAACCGACGTGGCTGGCTTCGACACCGCACCGACGAGCCTCACCCCCGCGCGCCGTCCGGGCAACGAGGGCAAGATCCTCTGCCTTCTCGAGGACGGTCGGCAGACCCCAGCAACTCTCGACACTGCTGACGCCCGCCATCACGTCCACGTCCTCGGACCCACCGGCGCCGGGAAGAGCACCCTGCTGCTCAATCTCGCACTCGACGACATCGAGGCCGGGCGCGGTGTGGGCATCATCGACCCCAAGGGCGACCTGGTGGCCGCGCTTTTGGAGCGAATTCCGAAGCGGCACTGGGATCGCATTCAGCTCATCGACCCGTCCCTGCGCGACCGGCCAGTCGGCCTCAACATCCTCGACTGCGAGGATCCCGATCTGCACGAGGTCGCGTGCGATCAGCTGGTCACCATCTTCCGCAAGGCGTATGAGCGGTTCTGGGGCCCGCGCACCGATGACATCCTGCGGGCGGCGGTGCTGACGCTGCTCCTCCGACCCGGATGCACGCTCTGCGAGGTCCCGCTGTTGCTGCTTCAACCCGGAGCTCGCAGAGTCCTCACCGCAGGCATCGAGGACCCGGTCGGTCTCGGTCCGTTCTGGGACGAGTACGAGCGGCTGCCCGATGGGCAGCGCCTTCAGATGGTGGGGCCGGTCCTCAACAAGCTGCGCTCGGTGCTGCTACGGCGGACGGTCCGCAACATCATGGGTCAGCCGACCTCGACCATCGACTTCGCCCGCTGTATGGACGGCGGCGGCATCCTTCTCGTCTCGCTGGCCAAGGGCTTGCTTGGCGAGGAGACGAGCAAGCTGCTCGGCGCTTTCCTGGTCGCCCGCCTCTGGCAGGCGGCGATGGCGCGGGCGGGCCGGCCGGCGTCGACTCGGACCGACTTCTGCCTCTACCTGGATGAGTTCCAGAACTACCTGCATCTGCCGCAGAGCCTGGACGAGATCCTGGTCGAAGCGCGCGGATACCACCTCGGCCTTGTGCTGGCCAACCAGCACATCGGCCAGCTCTCCGGGCCGACTCGCGAGGCGATCGCTGCCAACGCCCGCACGCGCGTCATCTTTCAATGCGGACAGGACGACGCTCGCTACCTGGCGCGCGAATTCGACCCTTGGCTCGGCGACCTGCACCTCCGGAACCTTCGTCCCTATCAGGTCGCTGTACGCCAGTTCCACGCCGGCCGCACCGAGCGTCCGTTCACCGGGGTCACGCGGCCGGAGCCACCGAGCCTCGGCACTGACCATGGACGAGGGCTGATAGAGGTCGCACTCGAGCGGTGCGGGCGGCCGCGCTCAGAAGTCGAAAGCGAGATCGAAGAGCGCCTCCGGACATATGAGAGCGCCGCCGGCGACCGCCGCGATGTCGCGGCCGGCGAAGAGGGTGGTCGCAAAGGGGTTCGCAATAGGGTGCGCAGAGGACGATGATGGCCGACCCATTTTCCGTTCAAATCGAGGGCCTTAAGCGCGGACTGTCTCCGTCAACACATGCGCACCCTCGACCGCTCTCCGACCGTGACCTTGCCATCCTGCTGGCAATCGATCAGTACCGCTACCTGGATCGCGATCATGTCACTGACCTCTTCTTCCCTGGTCGCAGAAGTGCGGAGCTCTGCCTGAAAGACCTGCTCTGGCGAGGGCTCATCTACCGCTGGCCTGTCGTGCGCTGGCAAGGCTCACCTATCAAGCCCTCTGTGTACGGGCTGACTTCGTCTGGAGCGAGACGAGTCGCCCAGCTTCGCGGGCAAGACCCAAGGCCGATACGCGACCGCGCTCGCCGCGCCCGCGAACAGACCTACCACCTGAGACACGACCTGGAAGCCAACCGGTTCTTCACGAAGCTGGCGGCGGGGGCGCGCGACCTGCCCGACCAAGGTCTCTATCACTGGCTCGGTGAGGCAACGTGTCGCGCCGCGTACGAACGCGACGGCAGCCCGACATCTGATGGATGGGGTCGCTATCTGCTCGCCGACCGCGAAATTACCTTCGACCTGGAGTGGGACCGCGGCACGGAGCACGCGCGGCGCATCCGACAGAAGGCGATCGGATACATCGCCTACTTCCGCGGCCGCAGAAACGCCGCCCTCAACCACGTGTTGTTAGTCGCTCCCACGCGCGTGCGCGAAGGTGAGCTCCACGACCTGATCTCTCCGATCCTTCCACAGCACACCAATCTGTGCCGCTTCTGGACCACGGCTGTCGAGACGGTTTCGGCAATTGGTTGGCTGGATGCGGTGTGGCTGGAGATCACAGGACCGCCGGGCCGATACGCCTTCGCCGACATGCCCGGCTACCCTCGCGGCACCCGCGCAGCAAACGACTCCATCGCCAAAGGCCGCTGGTGGGACCGGCGTCCGGGCGGAGGCGAGGGAGCATGAGCGGTCGCCGGCCCCGCCTTCGCGTGATCGATGGAACGACGACGGGGCCAGACTCTGACCCCTGCGTCGTTGGGCCGCAACAGCCGCTGTTTCCGATCGTGCAGGGAGCCCGGACACTAGGAAATCTTCATGTCTGGAACCGCGAGTGGACGCAAGGCGAACACGGCGGACCCTGGTTCACGTCGGAAACTGCTCACGTCGATGTAGTTAACTCGCGACCGACCCAGCGTCCAAGGATTTTCGCTGGCGGCAGCCGCACTATCGCTGATCGCGCCGTCATCGACTCCAAGATCAAGGCACTGCCTCGAACCGCGATAGTCCTGACGAGCCGAACGCTCGGCGCATCAGCGGCCATTCGGGATGCGGTCATGCGGCGCGGTCTCCAGCTGGAAGTCTGGACCGCAATCACCGATAGGCACCCCACTGTCGAGGCGGCATACTTCGCGCGCGACGAGGAGATGATCCGGTCGGCCGACCGGGTTCTCGCCTTCTGGGACGGCAAGAGCAGCGGCACGTCGCACGAGCTGGCATATGCACAGAAGCTCGCCAAGCCAATCGATCTGGTTGTCGTCAAACGAGAGTCGTCGCCCAATGGCTTCACCGGAGGCGATGCCGCGTGACCGGAAATCGTGTGCCTCCAGGCCTCGCGATCGTGCCAATCGACCTGATCCAACCCTGCCCGATCCAACCACGCGTCAACGTCTCAGTCGACCTGGTCGCAAAGCTTTCTGACTCGATCAGGTCTGGCCGCCATCAACCCCTGCTTGAGGTCGAACCCGCCCCTGGCATGCGCGGCCGCTACCAGATCGTCTTCGGAGAGCAGCGATGGCGCGCGGCGAAGGCGGCCGGCCTGCTCGAGATCCTGGCTCGGGTTCATCCGCACCTCGGCTATCTCGAGCGACTCGAGAAACAGTACGAGGAGAACCACCTTCGCGCCGACCTCGATGTGGTCGAGGAGGCGCATTGCATCGTGGTCGACAAGACCATCCGTGACATCGCGATCGCAGAACAACTGCTGCGGGAATCACTGGTGCCCTTCAAGCCGCTCGATGAGAAAAGGATTGTCCATCGACAAGAGTTCGTGCAGCACCTCGACGGCCTGCGCGAGATGCTGGTCAAGCACAAGACCCACATCGTCAACGGCGCCGACGGCAAGCCCGTTGCGAAGCCACTCTCGCGATGGCGCGAAACCGAAAAGGCACTCGGCATTTCCGAGTCGCAGCGAAAGGTGAAGGTCGGTCTTCTGCGCTTGGATCCTGAGGAGCTGGACCGTGTACGTCCCCTGCCACAGGAGCACGCCATTCAGATCTCTCGGCTGGCTGACAAAGAGCAGAGGACCGAGCTGATCGAGCGCGCCGCCGAGTTAACTCACCGCGAGGTCCGGCGGGCCGTCGATCGCCTGCTGGCCGATCGCGAGCTCAACCTTGATGATGCGCTCGCCGGCGACCCAGAGACACCTGAGCCGCTCACCTTCGAGAGCCGGCTGGACGCGATCGCCGACCTATGCCGCCAGTTGGTCCGAGCGCTTCGAAACCTCGACCCCGTGGTCTCGGCTGACGAGCGGAGGGCGGTGAGCGACCTTCTCGCTTGCGTGGACGCTGAATTGACCGATTTCCGGTCCGGTCCCGGGAATGATCGGAAATGATCCCTCCAAAAAACGATCATTCAGGGCCAACGAATCCATTCCGCCCAGGCATGGGTCTGGACCCGCCCTACCTTGCAGACCGCGCAGCCCAGCTAGACCGATTCGACAAATACCTCACAGGATTCCCGACCTTCCCCCGCAATGTCAGGCTGACAGGCCTGCGCGGTGTCGGCAAGACCGTGCTATTGCAGCACTACGCGGCGGCAGCGGAGGCGCGCGGCTGGGTCGTGGTCCGCCGTGAGTGCAGCGAGCACCTCCAGACTGAATCCACCTTCGCGCTCGCGCTGGTTGAGGACTGCAGAAGTGCCGTCGAGCATTCGTCCCGGACCCTCGCTCTCCGACAACGATCGAGTGCCGCCGCACGTCGTGCGCTCGACATGCTCGGCGGCCTGACCGTAACGCTGGAAGGGGTCACGCTGGCCGTCAAGCCACCAGCATTCGCAACGGGCCAACCGGCCCTGCTCGAGGATCGGCTGTTTCAGGCTCTCGAGCTAGCCTGCGAAGGGGCTGCGGCGGCCCACCATCCAGGAGTCCTGTTCTGTTACGACGAGGCCCAGGTCCTCTGCGACACGCCACGCCGCCACCAATTTCCACTCGGTCTCTTCCTCGCGAGCGTAGCCAGGGCACAAAGGTTGGGGCTGGCGGTGATGCTGGTCGTCTGCGGGCTACCCACATTGACCGACAACCTTGCCCGCGCCAAGAGCTACTCGGAGCGCATGTTCCAAGCGGAGCTGCTCGACGCCCTTCGCCCACCTGAGGACGGCCTCGCCTTCACACGCCCGATCCAAGCCGCCGGCCACAGCGTCGACACGGGCGTGGTCGAGTCGGTTCGGCGCGACACAGGGGGCTACCCATTTCACATCCAGTTCTTCGGAGCTCTGCTATGGGAGGCGTGCTCCCCGTCGGCGACCATCACCAATTTGGACTTCGAGCGCCACCGGCCGACGATCCTTCGGGCGCTCGATGGTGCCTTCTTCGACGCCCGCCTGGCGCGGACTTCCGGGCTGGAGCGGCGCGTTCTGGGGGCGGTCGCGGCCGGGGGCGAGGTCGCCTCGCTGCAGTCAGTGAGGGAGGGCGTGAACTTGCCCAACCGAAGGATGCAGCCACTCATTGCTGAGCTCGAAACCAAGGGTCTTCTCTATCGGCCGGAGCGCGGCCGGCTCGCCTTCACCGTTCCGCTGTTCGGCGATTACCTGCGGCGCAATCGAGGTGCAGCCTGATGAGCGGGATCGCCTGCGGCCTGCACTGCGATGCATGTCCCGCCGCTGCACGTTGCGGCAAGAAACCCAACTTCTGCCTTCGCGGTCGATGCGAAGACTGCGCTAGCCCGGAGCGGATGATGGCGGAGCGCCGCGGTGTTGTCGAGCACCTCGGCGGTCTCGACCTCAGGTGGCCACGACCTGTGCGCCACCCCGTTCTTCCCGAGCTGCCGGATCACCTTCCCGTCCTTGTCCAGGCATACGCCGACCCCGTGGATGTGCCCTGGGTCGCACTACACGGCGGCCGCGTCTTCGGCACGGCCGGACGGTGGGTCACTCGGAAGCACCGGCGGCCGGTTCGCGAGGTCTATCGCCTCGGGCCGGGCACCAAGGTCGCGCTGCAGCTGTACGTCGAGGACCGGGTGCTCGAAGGCTTCTGGGTTGCGAGGCGTCGCATCATCGCCGAACTGGCCGGTATGGGCTTCGATCTGGTGCTGACGCCGAACTTTTCTGTGTGGCGGGCGGCCAGTCGCTGGGATCAGATCGTCCAGCAGAGAAGATCGATTGCTGTCTACCACGAGCTCGTGGAAGCCGGGGTCCGCGCTGTCCCGGATATCGGTTTCAGCTTCTTCGAGCCGGATGGCCGGATGTGGGCGGACTGGATCAACAGCCAGCCTGACCTGCAGGCGGTGTCGATCTTCTGCGGCGGCCGCAAGATCCACGCCGAGGTGCGCGCGCACCGCGAGACCGTCGAGGACATCGCGCTCTTCCACCGCGCCGTGAGGCCCGATGTCACCTTCATCCTGGGCGGGATCCACGCGGCGGAGCGACTCGTCGATTACCGGCGCGCGGCTCCACATCGTCACCTCGTGATCTGCAACGGGATGGCATACGGCCTGGCGCAGCGCCGCCGACTCCTCGGGCGAGTCCGCGACTCGGTGGCGCGATCGGCCCGCGAGTGCTTCCTTCTCAACTGCGCCGAGAACGACCGCGCCTACGCATCGATCCTGCGCGGGCTGGAGGCAACCTAATGCCATCGAAGGGCGGCCGCGGCACGACGACCACCAACCCAGCGATCGGACCACCTGTCGTTGCGGGACCAGCAGTCGGACGAACGCGCGAGGAGTGGGATGCGGCCGGCTTCACGGTGGCCGAAATCGGACGAGCCTTGCGCCGCGGCATCGACGTCGAGCGGCTCAATGAGCTCGTAGCTCGCGAGGATGAGTTGGTTCCGGAGGAGGCTGAGGAGCTGTACCGCTATCGCCTCCGCCGGGTCCAATCCCGGCTGCGTCAGTTGGCCCGCGCCAGCGCCCGCGCCGACGAAGAAGGGATCCGCGCCGCCATCGACGACCTCGATGGCCGGCTGGCCGAGCTGCGCCGCCTCGAAGAAGAGCGGCAGCGTTCTGGGCTGGCGACCGGCTACGAGCTGGAGCTGGACCAGCGGCAAACCGCCATCGACCAACTTCTGGAGCTGGCTAGGCGAAGGCCACCTGGGTTGGTCGCCGGTTCCGATGTGGCGCCCGCGCAGCCTAACGGCGATGTGCAATTACCGCCGATCGCCTTCCAGGCGGCGCCGAACGACGTTCCCGTCTACATCCTGGCGCCGCGCTCATTGCCTTCGGACGCGCTCATTCGCAACGTCGAGGCGGTGGCGCACCAGGGCGCAAATCTTCACGTCGTCCACGATCACTCCGAGATCCCTCGCGGGCAAGCGTTGCCTCCTCTCGTGCTCAACTGGGGTGGGAGCGACTCTCTGCCCGCGGACCTTGTGGCATTGAATCGGCCCGACGCGGTGCGCATCGCGTCTGACCAGGTGGAGTCGGTGCGCCGGCTTGGTGAGCTCGCGCCGCGCACGGTGCTCCGACCCGACGACATGCACCTCCTCGAGTCCGATCGCGTTGTCGCCAAGCAGCGTCGGGGAGCGCGGGGCAGCGGGAAGGCGGTCATTGCGGCCGACGCCCCGTGGAGCGAGAGGGCTCGTTACGACCTCTTTCAGGAGTTCATTCCCGACCGAGCCGAATACCGCGTGAGCGTCCTCAACGGTCGCGTGGTGTCGGCCTACGCGAAGCAACCACCAACGGGTGCAAACCTGGAAGACCTCCGACCGGAGTGGACGCATCATCTGGTCACCACCCTGCCGGCGGCGGTCGTGTCGACTGCGCGGGAAGGCGCACGACGGATCGGGCTCGATTACGCCGGCGTCGACGTCATCGTCGATCGGCGGACCGGCAGGGCCCTCTGCCTGGAGGCGAACGCCGCCCCAGGCATGTCAGAGCAGACCCTGAGCAGCCTCTACGTCCACCTGCAGCAGACACTGCGCCGCCGGCTTCGGAGGGCGAGCTGACCCATGCCAAGCAAGGGCGCTAGCCGCACCACGAACCACTCAACGACGGCGACCATCGCGCCAGTTGCGGGCCCCGCGGTCGTTGTTCGACCGTCGTCGACACAGGCTGTCCTTGCGGAGCCGGCGCCGATCCAGGCAATGGTCGGGGCCCCATTGGCGGCCGGAGCCGCCACGGTACAGGCAGAGGCGGTCGCAGCCGCCCCATTTGTGCCGGACATCGAAGACCCCGCCGTCGACACCCCCGAGTGGGCCGATGTGTACGCGCGGTCCGTGGAGCGCCACCGCGACGAACGCGAGAGGATCGACCGCGAGCAGGCCGAGGCCCAGCAGCTCTGGGAGCAGTTCCTCGAGGCCCAAGGCTCAGAGGTGCCCGAAGGCGAGCGGTCGTTGACAACAAACGATGAACTGCACCGCCAGTTACTCCAGCTCGCCCGGACTTCCGGCGGTGAGTACGAGAGGGAGAACGTGATCGGGGATCCCAACCAGACCTTCGGCGTTGAGATCGAATTCGACGGTGCCGATGCCAACGCGGTGGCGCGTGCTTTTCACGCCGCAGGTCTCGCCTCCACGCCCAACCTACAGGGCTACCACTCCTACCGCGAGCCAGGAAAGTGGGTGGTCGAACACGACAGCACGGTCAATGGAGAGGTCGTGAGCCCGGTATTGCGCGACACGCCCGAGACCTGGGCGCAGCTGGAAAGGGCCTGCGCGATCTTGCGTGAGAACGGCGCGACAGTCACCACGAGAACTGGTGGCCACGTCCACGTTGGTGCTGACTCGGCGGGCATGGACCACGACGTTGGCCGGTTCCGCCGCGTCGCCAACGCCTGCGCGTGGGCGGAGGACCTGATGTACCGCCTCGCGGCTGCGACCGGACGCGGTGGTAAGCGCCACCGGGGAGCGGGCAATGGCTACCGCTGGTGCGGACCGATGGGAGCCGGCCAGTTCGAGGAAGCGCAGAGCATGAACGAACTCGCGAGCCGCGTCGGAGCGAGCCATGGCTTCGGGCTCAATTACGGGAACCTCCTGGAAAGCCGGAGGACGATCGAGTACCGCTACTTCGATTCCAGCCTCGATCCCGCTCGTCTTCAGGCCAACATCAAGCTGGCTTGCTGGATCACCAAGCGCGCCTCGACGCTCCCGGACTCTGCGATCCCAACTGAGCGGGTGCGGCTCGGGAGCCACGCCGGAGGCCAGGTAACCGACTCCGGTGACGGCCTGCTACGCAGGTTCGCCGACACCATCTTTGTCCGTCCGCAGGACAAGCTGAAGCTCTATTGGCTGTTCCAGCGCTCCGCCTGGCAGCCGGCGAGGAGGGCCGCCTGATGTACCGACGGATCAACCCAACAAGCCGACAGCAACTCCCAATGAGGATGTTGTTTCAGTCTCTGGGCAACGGAACATTCCTCCGGGCGTGCGAAGCCGACAGTTTCCGTGGACTCGTGGCCGCCATGCTTGACGACCCCGCGTACGAGAGCGGCGATGTCGAGACCCGACTCCTGAATCGCCTTCGACTCGCGGATGAACTCGTGCTGCTGGCTCGGATCGAGAACGAGCCCAGCCTCCGTATCGGAGACAGGGATGCCGACCAAACGATCAACGTCGCCTCTGACGAACGATTAATCCGGTCTCTCGATCGGCTCGGCCTCGTGTCCCTCGAACCAACCCTTTCCGCAGGAGGCACCCGCACATGAAGGTGGAAGTGTCCGAGCGTGCCGGCGGCGCGAGCGTGAGCTTCGGCGAGCTGCCACTGGTGCTCACCGTCGACGAGGCCCGCCGAGTCCTACGCATAGGGCGTCGGCAGCTCTACGAGGCAATCGCTAGACGGGACCTCCATACGGTCAAGTTCGGCCGCAGCATCAGGATTCCGCGTTCGAGCCTCGAGGCGTGGCTAGCTGATCCAGACCCTCAGCCCGCGCAGACTCTGCGCTGAAGTGAGGCGATATTTAGGGCTGTAACGCCTGCAAGTTTGACAAGTTAATGCGGCTCTTGTACTTGAATGGATGGCGCTCAAGCCTGTTACGCCAACAGGCCTAAGCAGTGCTAAGCTGTCGACGTGTCCCCTCGACCTATCCCGTACCAGGCCCTTATCCGCCGAAACCTGCGGCGCCTCCGAACGAAGTTCGGCTTGCGGCAGGAGGATCTCGCACTAGGGGCGAGGGCGCGTGGTCTGAGATGGTCCGCTTCCACGGTCACGGCTATCGAGATCGGCCGCCGTCCAATTACGGCGGGCGAACTGCTCCTGCTACCGACTTTGCTTCAGGTCCCGCTGACCGAACTCGTATCTGGCGACCAGGACGAGGTCGCCGATGTCGATGGCGTTCTCGTCACGATGGCCGCCATGGATCAAATCGGACACGGCGGTGCTCTAACGGAACTTGAGTCGGTGTTTTTTGTCACACCTCCCATAGTCGAGATGGGCGCAACCGACGCTGAGCGGAAGGCAGCCAAGAGTCTCTCGAAAGCGACCAACTCGACGATCTCGGTACGCGACCTTATCGCCACGGCACAACTTCTATGGGAAGGACGACGCCTCGATGAGGAACGCGACCGCCGGCTAAAGGCCACACAAGGCAAGGGCAACCTCGCCCGCAGGCGCGGGCACATCACTGGCCTTTTGCAGAAGGAGTTGCTAGAAGAGCTGACGCCTCTAAAACCGCAGGAAGCTCACAAAGCAGGCACCGCCAAGGGCCGCGACAGTGGGCCGCAGGTACCACTGTCAACACGGCGAGTCGAGGAGAAGAAACGATGAGAGCTGGATCGGCATTTCGAAGATGTACAAAGGACGGCTGCCGGGGGCGAGTTGCCGCGCGCGCCAGGGTCTGCCCTAAGTGCGGCGGCGATTCAATCAGTTGGGCGTTCGTCGTAGACGTTGCCCTGCCTGGATCGAAGCGCAAGCAACACAAGGGTGGTGGTTTTGCGACGAAGGCCGCCGCTGTCGAAGCGATGAACCGGCTTCAGGCGGCCGTGGTCGACGGCACGCTCGTCGAGCGAAGCCGGCGCACCCTAGGGGCCTACCTCGAAGACTGGCTGGCCGCACGCAGCGATATTCGTGCCAACACGGCTCGCGACTATAACGTCAGCATCCATAACCACATCGGCCCGCGACTCGGTGAGGTACCGCTGCAGGCGGTCGACCGGCTCCGCATCCGCGGCCTCTATCGGCAGCTCGCAGAGAGCGGGCTCGCCGAGAAGACAGTGCACAACGTCCACATCTGTCTTCGCAAAGCGCTGCAAGACGCCGTCGACGATGGCTTGTTGCGTCGCAATCCCGCGGAGCGAGCTCACGCCAAACCGAAGGACAGGCCTGAGATGCAGACATGGTCCGCTGACGAACTGGCTACCTTCCTTTCCTTCACGGCGCAAGACCGAGAGCTTGCGCTCTACCACGTCGCGGCCGCAACGGGCATGCGGCGCGGCGAGTTGCTCGGCCTCCGGTGGCGCGATGTCGATCTCGATGGGGTTCGTCTGTCGGTCCGGCAGCAGTACACGCGACAAGGAGAATCCCTCGGTTTTGGTCCGCCAAAGAGCGCGAAGAGCATCCGCACAATCGACCTGGACGGAGAGACCGTCGACCTCCTGCGCGAACAGCGAGAGCGCCAATTGTTCGAGCGCAGCGCCTGGGGCAAGGCTTACCGAGCCGACCTTGACCTGGTCTTCTGCCGGCAGGGTGGCTCGCCTGAGGATCCCAACGTCATCGGTCGACGATTCGGTCGACGCATCCGCAATCTTGCGAGCGTGCCGGCGATCGGGCTGCATGGGCTCCGTCACACGCACGCCACGCTACTGCTTGAGGAGGGCGTCGACGTCAAGACTGTGAGCGAGCGGCTTGGCCACGACAGCGTGCAGACCACACTCGAGCTCTACGGCCACGTGACGCCAAAGATGCGAGCCAATGCCGCCGCGCGTTTCGGATCGCTGCTCAATAGCGCTCGGGTTGCCCCAGCCGAGGCGGCGATGACGGCTGACAACTAGAGAGCGAGTCCGTCATGACAGTTGCCTGACCGGAGGAGGGTCATCCGATACAGCGGGCAGCAGCCCGCAAAGTAGCGTCCGCCCGGCAGCGGTGTCTCGAACTCGAGGCTCATTGGGCTCCCCAGCCACAGCCCCGATTAGGGTGCCGGTTTGCGACCTCGCATCGAATTTCCTTTTTGGAGGCCGTTTCGGTTCAGTCGCAACCTCGCCAACGGATGCAGGATGCTCCCCACCAACCCTTCAGGAGGCGACCACCCAATGTTTTCCAGAGACAGACTCGTCAGTTACGTGGTCACGGTTATCCTTGCCGCCGTCGCTGGTTTCGGGGGCGGCTACCTCGGCACTTCGTTCCATTTGGGTCCTCGCGGTCTTCAAGGACCAGTAGGAGTCGCGGGACCTGCAGGCCCAGCAGGACTGACTGGTGCTCAGGGGTCTGTCGGGCCGCAAGGCCCAACCGGCCCATCCGGTGCTCAAGGACCAGCAGGGCCAGCTGGAACCGTCCGCTCCGACTTGGGCTTTTGCAGTCAGAGCGGTTTTAACTACGACACCGCTGCGTTCCCGGGTGGTGGTTGCCCGTCGAGTGGTCACTTCGTTTCGGTCATTCCGTGATAGCAACTGCCGCGTGCTCAGTTCTGAGTGTGAGCGAGCAAGGGCGGGGGCGCCTCGAGGGAAGGTCCCACTAAGTTTTAGGAACCACCCGGGGTGTAGACGCTCGCTCGTCATTCGGCACAGTCAGACCGGCATGACTGCGATGCAAAAGGCGTGCAAGGCTACGGCGAGCAAAAGCACAGATGCAACTACTTTGGGTGGGTATGAGAGAGGGAGGGCGGGGTGCCTGGGGTGGCTACAATCCCGAGCCAATGCTTGCTTCTGCTGGCGCTTCTACTCCTGTGTTCTGGGTTCTTAGCGAGGGCGACATAATCGCAATTGGAATCGCGCTCCTTGCCAACGGGGTCACGATCTGGGTAACTCGCAAAGACCGGGCCTCTCGCGCCGCATCGGAGAAAAAATCGGAGGAGTGGCGCCGTGCCCAAGGAAAACACGACCGGGTCCATGGCCACTTCACGAGGATTGTGTTCGCCGCCAACGTTCTCGAAGCAATGACTGGACCGACCCAGTGGACGGCAGACCGGTTCAAGTCTGAAAGTGAACTCAAACAACTTAGGAAGACGATCGACCGGACAATGCAACCGCTGGCAGATGCCGCAGCCAGCCTGACCATCGAAGAGATCACCGAACCGGTCGACAGCATCAACAAGATGGTTCAGAAGTTCTTCGACTTCCGGCATCGCCTGTTCTTGATAGGCGAACAGAAGGAACAGCAGTCGGATTGGGACGAGATGAACAACGACGCGGAAGCGATCAAAGGCTTACGTGAGCAACTCGAAAAGGAGTTGCCCGCGATCCTCAAGAAACTCCTACCAGATAAACCCGATTAGCCGAGCCATGGGTCGACTTTTGGGTCGGGAAGAACCAGAAGTTTTACTGCCATTCTGTCTGATTGCCTCCTGCCTCTACCGCGTCGCGATGCTATAGATAAGCCGTTATGCGTGGCATGGCGCTTCAAGGTGGTTTGATGGTTCAGCGATGCGAAAGCTGCCCCGCGTATTGATTCTTTGGGGCGTACCCGGGGTCGGTAAAACGACGTTTGCTGATTGGCTGGTCGAAAACAAAGGATTCATTCGCATCGACTCCGACCTTGGCGGGGCTGGAAGTAGCAAGGCCGCAAAGGCTTGGAGCGCTTTCTTGAAACGATCGGAGACACCCGAAGCGTTGGCGTTCATGAAGGTAGCCCGTTACAGCCAGCAGCCGATCGTCTTGGAGTTCGGAATGTACGCGACAGTTGGCGCGATCGCGCTACTTGAGCAATTACGCCAGGCCGGAGCTGAGGTGTGGTGGTTCGACGGGGACCGTGACGAAGCGTTCAAGGCGTGGAAGCGCGAGAACCGGAAATCGGGACGGACATTCGACTTCGGCGAGAGGAAGTGGAGTCAGGTCGTTGCATTCGTGAATGAGAACTGGCCGCACCTCGCCGAGTTCTTCGGCTCCAACATCGTCCGCACCATCGAAGCTGGACCGGTCCATGTGCTTCCAGCGGTGACGTTTGCGGCCATGTTCGGCGACAAAACGGCGAGCTCAACTACAGAATGAGCCGGTCACCCTCCTCTGTGAGGAAAAAGTCATCGTTCTCAAGGAGAAGAAATCTCGGGCGAGTTGCAACGTGAACCGCGTACGCGGCGAGCCCCACGACTGCCACTAGCAGGGCCCAGGCTACGCGCAGTCGGTCCTGCAACGAGGCTGCCAAGATGCCGGCTGCCATGAGCAGAAGGGGTCCAGGTCGCTCGTAGCCGTTTCTCACTCTGCTCACAGTATGTGGCCTGTCGGCCGTTGGTCTTAACTGACCGCAGCGCTTACGCGTGGCGGTATAACACTTCCATCGTGGAGATCTTCGACGGGATCGAGGGCAAGATCGATCGAAGTGGCGAGCATATCGATACTCTCAATCGAGAGATCGCCGAGTGGGCGCAGGGGCATCCTTACTCGGTCGCTTCGGAACCGCACGGTCAGAGCACGCATCACCGCATCTACGTGAGACTGCACAAGGCGCCGGACGTGCGTCGATGGGGTCTATTGCTGGGGGATGCCGTCCACAATCTGCGTAGCGCTCTTGACCACCTGGTCTATGCCGGCGCGATATGTGTGACGGGCAAGAATCCTCCGCCGGACGAACGAAAGCTCCAATTCGTAGTCGTGGACGCGCTCGGCGAATGGTTAGCCGGACAGCAACAGCGCCACATGCGCCCACTCACGGACGAAATGCGGACTTTCATCGAAAGCTTGCAGCCGTACAAGTCAAACAATCAGAACGATCCGAATGGATATCAACTCAATCTGTTGCGTTGGGTACGGGAACTTGATGATGCCGACAAGCACCGAGCTATTCGCCCCGTCTTCATTACCCCCGGGGCCTTCCAGGGCTACGTCCGGACGATCAGCGGCGGAGCAGTCACGTTTCACATGCCGCTCACATCCATCGAAGATGGAGCGACGCTCATGAACATCTCCGGGGAAGCGACCACCGAGGTGGAGCCCAACATGGCCGCCGCGTTGGGGATTGGGGTTAGCGTGATACCCGAGCATCCAGAACTGCCGAGGCTGATACACGAAGCCCTCGACCTAATGTTCAACTGCGTTGTCGGCGTGGCCCATCAGTTCCGCGAGCGCTTCCTCGAGTGATAGGAACAAAGCCTATTCGCGCCGTCAGACCGACCACAAGCGCGAACTGCTCTCAATTACCGGCGACGCGCCGCGGCCGACAGCTTCCGGATCGGCGTACTGAGGAACCAGAGCAAATCCATCGTCTCGAGGACGATGTACAGGGCAACGCCGAAGGCGATGGGAACGCCAATTACCAATTCGATGACGATTCGAAGCGGTTGCGGCTGATGGGTCAGCCAAGGCCCTCCTGGAATTGAAGAGGCGCCGGTAGCGTCCAAATAGCCTCCGAGGATGAAGCCACCAACGACTAGAGCGACCAGGGCTGCGAGACCGATCCCTACGAGTCTCCGCATGACGACACGATCATGCGCCGGATGTGCACCTAGCCGGTCAACCTAATCCTCCGTCCAGGCCCGCCGTGGACTCGAACCGCGTACCTCGGCGGTAACAGGTCCTGGTTTCAGCGACCTGTGCTTTTCCAGAGCCACGAATCTAGCCCATTCGGCCTCATTGGGGCATGTGCACCTGAAACCTGCACCAATGATCGCCGGACGATCTGGATCGTGTCCGCAACAGCCATCTCTGATTACTTCCCGGGGAAATTGTGACCCGGCTGTGACCCGGCGACTACCAGGACAGTCGAGGATGAGGGGATTCGTATTCAGAAATTGGTCGGGGGCCCGGGATTTGAACCCGGGGCCTCACGGTCCCGAACCGTGCGCGCTGCCAAACTGCGCCAGCCCCCGACGAGTGTCACCATCACGCGCGGCAACGCCGCGCGCCGGGACGAGAACACAGATTCTATCGGGCCGGGACGTCCACCTTCGTCTCGGTCATCATCAGGGTCGCCGTCGCGTCCGCGATCCGGTCGCCGGCCTCCAGGCTGTCGATGAACGCGTTGGCGTAGACCAGCGACCGCCGCACCCGCTCGACCTGCCCCACCACCCGCACCCGCTCCCCCAGCCGCAGCGGCCTCCGGAACGACACCGCCAGCCGCCCCGTCACCCCCGGATGCCCGGCGTGCCACGCCGCCCACCCGACCGCCTCGTCGAGCATCAGTGACACGACTCCCCCGTGCGCCATCCCCGCCCAGCTCTGGAAGCGGTCCGCGACGGTGTACTCGGCGAACGATCCGTCGGGCCCGGGCGTGAACACCATCCGCAGCCCATCGACATTGAGCGGGCCGCATCCGAAGCAGTGGCCGTCGAACACGACGTGCATTTAAGCCCTCACCCTAACCCTCTCCCGCGTAGCGGGAGAGGGAAACGCGATTACGCTTTGCAGTTCCAGGTGCCAGTCAGGTGCAGCGCCCCCGCCTTGCCCGAGTCGGCATTGGTGAGCGTTGCATCCACAGTCCCCGACTCTTGCGTGCGGTCCAGCGTGAAGGTCACCGAATCGCCGCTCATGCTCAGCCATATCTTGCTGCCGTCCGCGTCGTGGACCTGGATCTCGATGGCGCCGTTCTTGTACACGCCCGGGCCGCCGTAATTCTGGATCACGAAGTCGAGGCCCCAGACCGCGCCGGTGGTGTCGATCGAGCCGTAGAACTCATCGGCCCACGTCTGGCCCGGCCTGGGCTTGGCCCCCGTGCACGCGCTCTTCAGCGATGCGGTGTTGGGCACGATCGAGGTCATGTGGCCGGAGATTTCGCCGCTGAACGACAGGTCCTGGGTCCACGTCGCCTGCGCCGCCGGCAATGAGGGACTGACCCTCACCGTAGGGCTGCTCTCGCCGCAGGCTGCTAGGACGATAAGGGCTAGGACGATGCCCGCTCCACGGAGCATGTGGTCAGATACTAACCGTGCAGGCCGGTGCGGAGCGCATGACCCAGGCGATGCGATCTCTGGAGGCCGCCTTCCTGGTGGGCGTCGAGGGCGTCACCGAGATCTGGCTCGTGCGCCACGGCGACTGCTACGAGGGCATGGCCGACGGCCCCGATCCCGTGCTCAGCCCGACCGGACACCGCCAGGCCGAGAGGCTGGCGCAGCGAATCAAACACCTGCAGCCGGCCGCCGTCTACGCCAGCCCCGCGCTCCGCGCCCGTGAGACCGCCGGCCACATAAAAGAGGACGTGCGTGTCGACGACCGGCTCATGGAGATGACATTCGAGCTCGGCGACGCGGGCGAGATCGTCTTCACTGAGAGCCCCGCCAACGTGGTGGCGCGCATGACGGCCGCAATCGATGAGATCGTGGCCGCACACCCCGCCCAGCTGGTGGTCGCCGTCGGTCACGCCGGCGCGATCGTCAACTACCTCACCGACGTGATGCGCCTCGAGCCTGGCCGCCTGCGCATCCTTCCTTACTTCACGAGCGTCAGCGTGGTCCGGGCGCTCGGCGACCGGCGCATGGTCGGCGCCCTCGGCGACACCGGCCACCTCGAGTCTCGATGAGCGAGGGCCCTCACTCTGACCCTCTCCCGCACAGCGGGACGGGGAAGATCGCGACCGACCTCGAGAG